>Ga0190306_1000005_pt1 | contig 133126 bp, 118 predicted proteins | sample 48700734_MG_FD_161657 | JGI IMG/M metagenome (GOLD analysis project Ga0190306, IMG submission 161657) | Hydrothermal vent sediment bacterial communities from Southern Trench, Guaymas Basin, Mexico - 4870-07-3-4_MG | ecosystem: Environmental > Aquatic > Marine > Hydrothermal vents > Sediment ... | reverse complement strand
GGCTAAGATATCTTTTCTATACTTTTCCTGAAAACCAACTACTGCCGACGCGGTCCAATTTCCAAAATAAGCGTCACCAATTTCTCTTTTGTTTATTGTAAATCCCTCTTTCTTTAAAGCGGTCTGTAAAGCAGAAACCTCTGATCCTTTATCTCCGTATCTTAGATCAACCTTAAAATCGTGACACCAAACTTCCGCCTGCGTCTGAGTTCTATCCAACTGTTGCTGAAGTTGAGTAATTTGCCTTTGAAGTTGTTCAATTAATTTCTGAAGTTCAATAGCGGTCATTGCCTTAGTATCTGGCAAGCCAAAATTAAAGAGCAAACCAAAAACGGCTAAAAAAGATATAACGAAGATAATTTTTTTGCTCATATTGTTTGTCTTATCCAAGAATCCTAAATTCTTGGAAAAATATTATTGATTCATATTTTCGACCTTTTCTACCTACTCGACCTTTTACCTATCTTACTAACCCAATACCCAGTGTCAAGCAAACTACTCCATATGCACCTTTTCTCTAAAGAGATCGAGGTGCTGGGCCAAACCTGGGTAGGCTTTCAACTTCGGGTCCTTTTCTAAAATCTCTTTAGCCAGATTTCTTGCCTTTTCAACCAAAAACATATCCTTAAACGAAGACATCGCCAGGTCAGGAACTCCCCACTGCCTTGTGCCAAAGAAATCCCCCGGTCCTCTAATTTTAAGGTCTTCTTCTGCCAATTCAAACCCATTCTCGCAGGAAATCAAAGCCCTCAATCGGGAAGCAGCCTTTCTTGAATAGGAGCTGGTCAATAAAAAGCAATATGACTGATGCCTTCCTCTCCCTACCCTTCCCCGAAACTGGTAAAGTTGAGCCAAACCAAAACGCTCCGCCCCCTCAATTACCATTATGGTGGCATTCGGAATATCAATCCCCACCTCAACAACCGAGGTAGAAACCAATATGTCAATTTTGCCCTGGCTAAACCGCTCCATTATCTTCTCTTTTTCTTCGGGCTTCATTCTGCCGTGAAGTTGAGCCACCTTTAGGTCGGGGAAAATTTCCTTAGATAGTTTTTTATATTCTTCCTTGACTGCCTTAACCTCGGCCCAGCCTAGATTGCCCTTCTCGCTCATATCCCCTTGAGAATTTTCAACTGGCTCTATTCTCGGGCAAATAACAAATGCCTGCCTGCCCTCTTTTATCTTTTTTCTAATAAAATTGTAGGTCTCTTCCCTCTCTTTAGGAGAAACAATTTTTGTTATCACCTTCTTTCTCCCTTTTGGCATCTGGTCAATAATAGAAATGTCAAGGTCGCCGTAGACAGTTAAGGCAAGGGTTCTTGGAATAGGAGTGGCGGTCATTGATAAAAGATGGGGAATTAATTTTGCCTGCCCGGCATTGCCCTCGCAGAGCCGCGCCCTTTGTTCCACCCCAAATCGATGCTGTTCATCCACTGCCACAAAAGCCAAGCGCCTAAACCTTACCCTGTCCTGAATAAGGGCATGGGTGCCAATAAGCAAATCAATCTCCCCTTCCTTTGTCTTGTCAACAATTTTCTTCTGGGAAATTTTTACCTCCTCTTTTCCGATTTTAATTCTGGCTTCCTTGCCGGTAAGCAGGCCTATTTTTACATTGAAATCATCTAAGAGAGCGGAGACATTAGCAAAGTGCTGCTTTGCCAAGACCTCGGTGGGCACAAGAAAAGCGGCTTGAAAGCCAGCCTTTACTGCCGACAAAAAAGCCAGGGTGGCGACAACGGTCTTGCCCGAACCAACATCCCCCTCCAAAAGCCGGTTCATAGGCCGGGGTTTTTCCATATCCTTTAATATCTGCCAGGCCGCTTTTTTTTGAGCGTCGGTTAATTGAAAGGGAAGTTTGGCTACAAACTGCCGGCAGAGTTTCAGGTCTATTGGTATGGGAAATGCCCTTTGCCTGTTAATCTTTAACCTTTCTGACAAAACCAGAAGTTCAATAAAAAAAATCTCTTCAAAAGAAAATCTCTCCCTTGCCTTCTCTGCCAGTTCAAATGAATCAGGAAAATGAACCTGCCAGATTGCCTCCCTTAAGGGAAGGAGTTTGTTTTCTTTTCTTATCTTTTCTGGAATGCTCTCAGGTATCCTGTCTTTCAGGCTTTTGAGAATAGACATTATGAGCATTCTCAACCAACGGGAAGAGAGTCCTTCGGTCTCGGGATAAACCGGGACAATCCTTGCTGTATGAATCAGGTCTCTTTTTGAAAACGCTCTGCCTCTTGAGGAAATTTTTTCATAGGCAGGGCTGGAAAGATAAATCCCTTCCTTGGCTCGGGAGATCTTTCCTACCAAGCAGACAATATCTTTCTCTTTTAAAACATTGGTAATATAGGGCTGATTAAACCAGACAACCCTGATAGCCCCGGTCCTGTCGGAAACCACCGCCTGTGTTATGGTCATTTTTTTCTTCCAGGTTCTGCTGTTTTTAATCTCTAAAATTTTTCCCAAAAAACAACCAATCCTTCCCGCCTCTGCCTGAGAAATAGGAATAATATCAGAAAAATCCTCGTATCTACGAGGAAAATGAAAAATAAGGTCTCGAATAGTTTTAATCCCTAACCTCTTTAATCTCTTTTGGTATTGAGGTCCAACCCGGGGCAGGTCGGCAATAGGGGTGGAAAGATTAACCCTCATCCCTTTGTCTTAATCACCTCGTCAATAATTCCGTACTTCTTTGCCGCCTCGGCTGACAGATAAAAATCGCGGTCAGTATCCTTTTCTATGGTCTTTAGGGGCTGGCCAGTATGCTTTGCTAAAATTTTATTAAGCCGCTCTTTTATTTTGATAATCTGCTTTGCTGTAATTTCAATCTCCACTGCCTCCCCGCTCACTCCACCCATTACCTGATGAAGCAGTATCTCAGAATTAGGCAGGGCAAATCTTTTTCCTTTCGTTCCAGCAGCAAGTATGGTAGCAGCCATAGAAGCAGCCATTCCCACGCAAACCGTTGAAATGTCCGGCTTAACATACTGCATCGTGTCGTATATTGCCAACCCGGCCGTTACCGAGCCCCCGGGACTATTGATATAAATCTGGATATCTTTTTTAGGGTCTTTTGAAGACAAAAGCAATAATTGGGCAATAATTGAGTTTGCCAAGGGGTCAGTAACCGGGCCAGCCAGAAAAATTATCCTTTCCTTAAGTAGGCGGGAATAGATGTCGTATGCTCTCTCTCCGTATTGAGTTCTCTCAATAACTGTAGGAATCATATTTTTGATTGTTGTATTGATAATGACTTATTTTAGCATTGCCGGAAAAAAAATTCAATACACTACAAAACAAGCGGCAAGAAGAAGAGAAACAACTCCCAAAACCTTAATCATCAGATTAACAGAAGGACCGATAAAACAGGTAAGAAAAAACCAAACAAGGATTGAACCGATTAGCAGTCCGGCTAGAGCCCCGGGTCCCAAGAGCAAGCCAACAAGAAGGGGTACAACAGGCAAAAAAACAGCAGATGGGCAAAAGGCTCCCTGAGTTAAATGAGGCAAAGAGGTTTTAGATAACAAATAAAAAAAGCAATAGGCAATAAGCGGCGCTAAAAACAAGCCAGTTAAAACCGGTGGTCTATCTAAAAAGAAAGGGACCTTGGCTCCCAATCTGGCTAACTGCTGAATATAGGCAAAATACAAAAGAATCCCGCTGAATCCTGCTCCAAGAGCGGCAAAACCCTGCACGGCAACCATGCCGTTTGGAAAAAATCTAATTCCTCCTTTATCACCTATTCTCCCAAAAGCACCGGTAACAACGGAAAGGTAAAGATTAAAAGCAACAATAATCGGAGACAAAGAAACCGCTGAGATAGCAGCAATAGAAAGACCGTAGATGCCGGAAATAAAATAAGCGGGTAAAATAATTAACAATCCGTCAAGAATAAGAAAAATGGTAAACAAGACCCTGTTGGACAAATCAGCCGAGGCAAAACTAAACCCATTTTTTGGCAAGAAGAAAAAAATCTTTTTCTTCCTATTCTTTAGGTTGAAACGAGAGGAAATTAGAAAAATAAAAATAGTGCCAAACAAAGCAATCAAAGAAGTTATCGCCAAACGCCATTCAGAAATACCAAATACCCTGCCTGCCTTGATAATAAAAAGGAGAAATCCTAGTCCAGAAAGAAAAACAGAAAGAGAAAACCCTGCCACAAGACGAAAAACAGGGGTTCTTCTCTTCCAAAGATAAACAAAGGCAACTGAAATCATTGATGACAAAAGAGCGCAGGTTGTAAAAAGCAGGGGGAACAAGGGAGCAAAAGAAGAGTGGAGAAATAGAAGGCTTCCCAATACAATGCAGACCATGTTTGTTAATACATAGGTCTCAAAAATATCAACAGAAAGAATAAGGGGCATAATCTCCTCCCTAAACCTTGCCGCCGGCGCATCTCTTCCTAGGTGAAGAAAAAGAGAAAATAAGGAAGAACCTGCCCCCAAGGCAATAAGGGGCCTTAAGGAACCGAAGAAAAAATAACAAAGGGAAACAACCAACAATCCCAAACCCCCTGAAAAAAAACCTCCTGCTATACTCGAGCGAAAAGAAAGGTCAGGATTTTTTTCCTTACCTAAAATCAAAAATTCTATAATAATGGCATTCAGTCCAGAAAAAATAACCCCCAGCAAAAATCCCCCTGCTTCTTTCCACCCCAAGCCAATCAAGAAAACGAAAAACAAAAAGACTGCCCACTTTCCAACTGCCAAATACTGCCTTTTTAAAAAAGTTCTGGCCTCTTGGTAGGCAGACGGCTCACCCTGTCCTCTCTTGCCGAGGTTTGAAGAATGTGCTCCTTGAACAAGAAAATAGGCAAAAAATAAAGCCAAAAGCGAAGCAAGAATAGAAAGGTAAAGCATTATTTGTACTATACTGACCGCTTCACAATTCTCGATAATTTCTTCTTTGCTGAGGTATCTTGTCGAGGTGGAGCATATCGCAGCCGAGCCCCAGAGGAAGGATTGCGTTTTAGAAAAAGTTTGAACGGCTCGGCGAGATATAGGAGCGCCTGGGAACAAATCTCTTCCTACTACTTACGGCGACTCCGTGCTCCCCGAGGCAAGATGCCTCAGCAAGTTTGCTACCAAAGTGGTTAGCAATTACACATCACTTCTCTTCTTCCTCTTCGGGACCTCTAACATCTATCTTCCATCCGGTTAATTTCGCCGCCAGCCTTACATTCTGGCCATCTCTGCCAATTGCCAGTGATAACTGCTCCTTGGGAACAATTACCAGCGCCTTATTCTTCGGCATTATCTTGACTTCGCTTACCTTAGCCGGAGAAAGCGCCTGGGAAATATACCTTTGAGGGTCGTCTGAATACTCAACAATATCAATTTTTTCTCCTCCCAACTCCTGGATTACTGCCTGAACCCGACTCCCCCTCTGGCCAACAACCGCTCCAATTGGGTCTATTCCCTCCTGTTTTGAAGCCACGGCAATTTTTGTTCTTGAACCAGCCTCCCGAGCAATTGATTTTATTTCAACCTGGTCGTTGGCAATCTCGGGCACCTCTAATTCAAAGAGTTTTGAGACCAACTTTGGATAGGCGCGAGAAACAATGACTGTTGACATCTTAGGTGATTCTTCAACCCTAAGGATGTAAACCTTTAGACGCTGACCCAATCGGTAAAATTCGCCGGGTGTCTGTTCTTCTTTGGGTAGCAAGGCAAGTGTCCTGTCAAGGTTAAGATAAACATTCTTTCCTTCAATCCGCTGGACAATCCCAGAGACAACCTCGCCCTCTTTTGACTTGAATTCTTCATAAATTGCTGACTTCTCTGCCTCTCTGATTTTTTGGATAACTACCTGCTTCGCTGTTTGGGCAGCGATCCTGCCATAGTCCTTCTTTGCTTCAAGAAAAATCATCAGGTCCTCACCTACCTTTATGTTGGGGTCAATGGTTTTCGCCTCCTTTAATAAAATATGCCTCTCCGGATTAAACCTTATCTTTTCCTTTTTATCAGACAATATCGCTGTCCCAGTTTTCTTCTTCTCCTCTTTTAGTTTTTTTAACTCCTTTTCTGAATAAATCATATTTTTGTCAACTACCCTCTTTACCTGCCAGAACTTAACCGAGCCGGTTTCAGGATTAAGTTTGGCTCTAATAATCTGCCCTTTTCTGCCATACTCCTTTTTATAGGCGGCGGCAATCGCTGCTTCAATTGACTCCAAAACCTTCTCTTTGGGAATTTTTTTCTCCTCGGCAATCTGGGCCAAGGCCGATGTAAACGTCTTAATGTCCATACAAACCAAACATTAACAGATTTAACTGATAAAATCAAGTTTATCATTCCCAGATTTGCCAAAACAAATAAAGCCAGGTATAATAAATAATGTTTGCTGATTAAAATGTGCTGGGTCGCCCAGCCCTAAAAAATCTAGGGCTGTGGGAAATCGGAAACAATGAGCAAAGTTCAAGCGCAAAGCGCAAAACTAATAAAAAATGCAAAATGCAAAACAAAATAAATCTCAAATGTTAGATGTCAAATGTTAAATCCATATCTTAAATGTCAAATCTAATAAATCCAAAAATAGCAAAAAACAGATTTAAGATTTGGATTTGAGTTTTGACATTTGAGATTTGAGATTGAATTATAGTTTTGATTTTTGATTTTTGCATTTTGAATTAAATTTCCTGTCATAACATCAATGCCTAACTATAAAATAAAAAATATCAAACTGGCAGAAGAGGGAAAAAAGGATATTGAGTGGGCGGAAAGCAATATGCCGGTTTTAATGGCAATAAGAAAACGGTTTGAAAAAGAGAAACCACTAAAAGGCATTGTCGTCGGCTGCTGCCTTCATATAACAAAAGAAACAGCGGTTTTGGTAAAGACCCTCCGGGCTGGCGGAGCAAGGGTTTTTTTAACAGGTTCCAATCCCCTTTCTACAAACGACCGAATAACTGCAGGTTTGGTAAAAGAAGGAATAGGAGTCTATGGTTGGCGGAACCTGACCAAAAAGGCATATTATTGGTGTATTAATAAGGTCTTGGCTCAAAAACCGAATGTCACAATGGATGATGGAGGAGATTTGATAAGCACAATTCACTCAAAAAAGCCGGAACTAATAAAAGAGATTATTGGAGGAACAGAGGAAACAACCACGGGGGTTATCAGATTTAAGGCAATGGAAAAAGACGGCGTCCTGAAATATCCGGTAATGGCAGTTAACGACGCCCATTCAAAATTTCTATTTGACAACCGATACGGAACAGGACAATCAACAATTGATGGAATCTTAAGGGCAACATCTACCCTTCTGGCAGGAAAAAGGTTTGTTGTCTGCGGATACGGATGGTGCGGCAGAGGAATTGCCCTCAGGGCAAAAGGAATGGGAGCAAATGTGACAATTGTTGAGGTAAATCCTCAGCGAGCCCTAGAAGCAACAGTGGACGGGTTTCTGGTAATGCCTATAACTAAAGCGGCAAAGGCAGGAGACATCTTTGTAACTGCCACCGGCAACACAGATGTAATAAGAAAAGAACACCTCTTGAAAATGAAAAGCGGGGCGATTTTAGCCAATGCCGGCCATTTTAATGTTGAAATTAATATCAAGCATTTGGTTGAAATAAGCAAAGGCAAAAGAAGAATTCGGGACAACCTTGAAGAGTACCAATTAAAAAATGGAAAAAAACTCTACCTTTTAGGAGAGGGCCGGCTCGTTAATTTGGCAGCGGCTGAGGGCCACCCTTCCGAGGTAATGGATATGAGTTTTTCCCTTCAGGCATTAAGCGCCGAGTGGCTGACCAAAGCAAAAGGGCTAAAGCCAAGAGTCTATAGGGTGCCGGAAAAAATTGACCAGGAGGTCTCACGGCTTAAATTAAGAGCAATGAAAATAAAGATTGACAAACTAACTCCAAAACAAAAGGCATATCTTCGCTCCTGGCAGGAAGGAACATAAATAAAAAAAATGGCAAAAAAAGAGGCTCTGCCAAAATTTAATATACCCTTGGAAAACAACAAAAAATTGGAAAAACTTGTATCAGGCATAGAAAGAAATAAGGTCCTAAACACCCTGCTCCGAATGTCGAATGTCAACGCCATTGACAGAATGGGGTTTAACGACCATGGGCCTGTTCATGTCAAAATCACCGCCAATCTGGCTCTGAGGATTTTAAGAATTCTGGAAAAAAGGAAGATTGTTCCGAATATTGTCAAAAACTACGGCATGAGCAAAGAAGATGCCGAGATAATTGTAGTTATGGGGGCAACCCTTCACGATATTGGTATGGCAGTCCACCGTCAGGGCCACGAAATCCTGTCAACCATCTTTGCCCTGCCCATTATTGATAATCTCCTTTCCCCCATCTATAAAAAAGAGGAGGAAAGGACAATAATCAAATACGAAACCCTTCAGACGATATATTCTCATGAGCCGACACGGGTACCCCTGACAATTGAAGGAGGGGTAGTAAAGGTTGCCGATGCCCTGGATATGGAAAAAGGAAGGGCGCGCATTCCATATGAAGCAGGACAGATAAGCATCCATTCAATCTCCGCTTTAGCCATTGAAAGCGTCCAAATAAGCGAAGGCAAGGAAAGACCGGTAAAAATTTCAATCCTGATGTCAAATCCAGCGGGAATTTTTCAGGTTGACAATCTCCTCCAAGAAAAAATAAGAACCTCAGGAATTGAAAAAATGCTGAAAATAGAAGCAAGAATAATCAAAAATGGAAAGGAAGAAATCATTAAGGAATACTAAAAATTATGTTTTATCGCTGTCCAAAATGTAAAAGGGTCTGGCAGTATCCGATTGAGAGATGCCCGGACTGCTTTGTTAACCTAGAAAAGGTAAGGCAAAAAGAAATCAGGGTTGTGGCGGTCTCAAGGGTTGAGATTCCATCAGTATCCCATCCCAAAACTCCCTATTTCGTTCTTCTTTTAGAAGACGAAAACGGAAACAGATGGGTCCAAAAAAGCGCAAAGGAATATAAAATTGGTGACAAAATTAAAACTAAACCAAGTCAAGAGGAAAAGACAGTGGCAATCTGGACAATAAAATATGACATACCTGAATCTTGGGAAAGGGTTATTGAACTAATCGGCGGAATAAAACCTGAAAGCGAAACAAGGGTCCTGCTTCTTCCTACTCTTGTCTCGCCCAGCCACCCCCATCTCGGAGAAAATACATCTCCTGAATTTCTGGAAGCAGCGATAAAATATCTTCTTGAAAAGGGAGTGAAAAGAGAAAATATCAAGGTTGCCGGCCAAAGTTTTAATGAGTTTCCTATTGAAGTCAGCGCCCAAAAATCCCAGTTATTAAAGGTCTGCCAGAAAGAGAAGATAGAACCCCTCAATCTAAGTGAAGGAAACTTTCTTGAAAAAGATGGTCTAAAAATATCCCAGAAGGCGCTTGAGGCCGACCTTATTATCAATCTCCCCCGACTTAAAATAGGCGAAGCCAGGGCAAGCCAAAATCTCTTCAAACTTTTAGATAAGACCAACTATCTGGCTCAAGAATATCTTTCTACAGAAGAAGAAATTTTTGAAAAACTAAAAAAGCAACTTCCGCCAGTTCTCACTGTCGCCCAAGCAGATTCGGTCCAAAAACAAGACGGAAGAATGGTTCATATGAGATTGACAATGGCATGCCTAAACCCCCTGTATCTGGATCGAATTTTTGCCCAGATAACTGCCTCTCCCTTGCCAAAAATTCTAAAAAATGTTAATACTGAAGATATCAGAATCTCGGGAAGAAAAATAGAAGAACTGGAATGGGTTTTTTGAAAACCATGAATAATGAGGTAAAAAATCTAACTCTAATTGACATAGCAATCCCTGAAATTGAGAAGAAAACCCTTACCTTGGCAAGGGATATTGTTTTGGTTTTTGGCTTTGCTCTTCTGACATCTGCCTGCGCTAAATTAAAAATTGAAATAGGTCTAGTACCCATAACAATGCAGACCCTTGCCGTTCTATTAAGTGGAGCAGTTCTGGGCGCAAAGAGAGGAGGGCTCGCCCAATTGACCTATCTTTTAATGGGCATAGGAGGCATCCCTTGGTTCTCTCGTGGCGGAGGAATCTCTTATCTCCTCTCCCCTAGTTTCGGTTATATTATCGGTTTTGTTCCCGCCGCCTATCTTACGGGCTGGCTTTGCCAGAAAGGATTTGACAGAAAAATCAAGACAGCAATAGGGGCAATGATTTTAGGCAATGTCTTGCTTTACATTCCCGGGCTTCTATGGCTGGCAAAATTTGTGGGCTTCGGAAGGGTGTTGGAAATAGGGTTTTACCCCTTCATCCCCGGAGACCTATTAAAGGTAATTTTGGCAGGAGCCATTCTTCCCTTAATTTGGAAGATGCTCAAAAAACATAAATATGAATATGTTCAAAGATAAGGTTGTCTTAATCACAGGCGCTTCTCAGGGCATTGGTAAAGCCACGGCCCTAAAATTTGCTGAAGAAAAGGCCTCTCTGGCTATCAATGATATAGAAGGGCAGGAGGAGCAACTGAAGGAACTGAAAAATGAAATTGAAAAATTGGGGGGAAAAGCAAATTATTATCTAGCAGATGTAGCAAATTACGAAGAGGTGGAAAAAATGGTTCAATCTATTAAAAACGACCTTGGAAAACTGGATGTCTTGGTCAACAACGCTGGCATCTGCAGAGACAAAACACTGGCAAAGATGACAAAAGAGGATTGGCAAAAGGTAATTGATGTTGACCTGACCGGGGTCTTCAACTGTACTAAAGCCGCTTTACCCCTTATAGTCAACAACAGAGGCAAGATTATAAATGTCTCTTCATTGGTTGGCATCAGGGGAAACTTTGGTCAAACAAATTATGCGGCGGCAAAGGCGGGAATTATTGGTTTTACAAAATCCCTTGCCAAAGAGATAGGCAGATTTGGAGTAACAGTCAACGCCATTGCCCCGGGATTTATTGAGACAAATCTAACCCAAAGAATGCCGGAAGAAATTAAAGGAATGGTAAAAAAATTCACGCCCTTGGGAAGATTCGGCAGGACAGAAGAGGTTGCCTTCCTAATTACCTTCCTTGCCTCCGAGAAGGCGGACTTCATCACCGGTTCTGTTGTCAGTATTGATGGTGGACTCTCCTTATAAACTATGGATTTTTTGACCCTCAAGCATCTAAAACCAAAGGATATTGAAGAGATAATTGATCTCTCTATTGATATCAAAAAAAATCCACAAAAATATAGCCAGGCAGCAAAGGGAAAAACCCTGGCAATGCTCTTTCAAAAAACCTCTACCAGAACCCGCTGTTCTTTTGAAACAGCAATGACGCAAATGGGAGGCCACGCCCAGTACCTGGATTGGCGAACCACCAACTTCACCCTCGGTGCCCTAAAAGACGAAATCCGATGCTTAGAGCGATATGTTGATATTATTATGGCTCGGGTTTACAAACAAAAGGATTTGGAAACAATGGCTTTGTTTTCTCGTGTTCCTGTAATAAATGGACTCTCTGATATGTATCACCCCTGTCAAGCGCTGGCTGACCTTTTAACCATAAAAGAAAAAATGGGAGGATTTGACGGAGTAAAACTGGCTTTTGTGGGAGATGGCAACAATGTCTGTCATTCTCTTATTCTTGCCTGCGCCAAAATGGGAATAAAAATTAGTGTGGCTACCCCCGCTGGCTATGAACCAAGCCCTGAGGTTGTCTCTGCGGTAAAAAAATACAATAAATTGACCCTTACCCACAACCCAAAAGAAGCGGTCAATGCTGCCGATATTGTCTACACAGACACCTGGGTTTCAATGGGACAGGAAGCAGAAAAAGAAAAACGGCTAAAGGTATTTAGGCCCTATCAGGTAAATAGAGACCTTCTTGGTTCTTCCAATCCCCTGATAATGCACTGCCTGCCGGCCCATCGGGGATATGAAATCACAGATGAGGTCCTTGACTCTCCCTACTCTGTTGTTTTTGACCAAGCCGAAAATCGGCTTCATGTTCAAAAGGCAGTTATTCTAAAATTACTACAATGATTTACAATAAAGAGCAAATCAAACAGATTATCCCCTACCAGGAGCCCTTTTTGTTTATAGACCAGGTTGACAAGATAGAAGACGATAAAATTTCCGGCTCATATCAAACCCAGGATTCGGATTATTACTTTAAGGGTCATTTTGTCAACTTCAAGATAATGCCCGGTTCCCTGGTCTTGGAGGCATTAGGGCAGATTTCCTCCCTTCTTTTAAGAAGAAAAATCGGACCAGAACATAAAAATTATCACTTTTTGGCTTATGGCATAAGGTCTGCCCAATTTTTCAAGCCGATATTTCCCGGAGATAAGATGGAACTCAATGCCCAGGTTTTAGGAATGTATCCCCTTAAAGAAAACAAAAATAAAATTGCCCACATTAAGGCGTGGGCATCTGTAAAAGGAGAAATCAGGGCTGAATGTCGGCTCTTGATGGCTATTGTTGATAAAAAAGAATTTGAAGAGAAATTCTAATTTGATCTTTCTGTTTGTCTTATTAAACTAACCAGTTCCTTCTTTTTTTTCTGAAAGAGTTCTTTTGTCTTTGCCTCTATCACAAGGCGCAAAAGCGGCTCTGTATTGGAAGATCTTAAAAGAAACCACCAGTTGTTAAAATCCACCCTCAATCCATCTAAACGGGAAATCTTTCCCTTTTTATATCTTTTCTCAAAAACAGCCAAAACCTTTTCCTTATTTTTAACAGGAAAATTAATCTCCCCGGAATGAAAATATCTCTTAAAGGGTTTTATCAACTGAGAAAGGGAAACGCCCTTTTTTGAAACAACCTCCAAGACCTTCAACAAGACAAAAATAGGGGCTTCGCAAAAATAATGCCTTTTTGAATAATAGTGACCGGAAAACTCGCCGCCAAAAAGAATATCTTCTTTTCTCATCTTTGCCTTTATAAAGGAATGACCAATACGGCTTACCACAGGTATCCCCCCTGCATTTTTTATAACTTCCCTGACAGCATTACTGGAACGAATATCATATAAAATTCTGGCTCCCGGATATTTCTCTAAAATGTCCTGACCAACCAAAGCCAAAATCAGGTCTCCCGGAACCCTCTTTCCCTTCTCGTCCACAAAAACAATTCTATCTCCATCTCCATCAAAAGCCACCCCAAAAGCGGCTTTTTTTCTCCTAACCTCTGCCTTAAGGCAGGCAATATTTTCCTCTGTTAAGGGGTCAGTGCCGTGATTGGGAAAATTGCCATCTAATTTTTCAAATAAGGAGAAAATTTTAATAATGGGCAGATTTTTTTTCAAAAAGGGAATCAAAATGCCGGGAACGCTATTTCCGGTATCAATTACCACCCTTAGGGACCTAAGCAGTTCCAAATTAAGGTCCTCAAAATTAAATTTAATATACTCTTGAAGGACCTTCTTTTTAACCACCTTTCCCTTTTTTCTTGATGGTTTTATTTTTTCAATAAGTTGCTGTATTTCTTTCAATCCGCTTTTCTGACCAATGGGAAAAGCCCCTTTGCCTACCAACTTAAAACCGTTCCACTCTCCAGACAAATGGCTGGCAGTAACCTCAATCCCTCCGTTATATCCAAAATGAGCCACCGAGAAATAAAGAATAGGAGTGGTAGAAAGACCAATATCAAAAACCCTTATCCCCTCTTGAAGCAAGCCCTTTTTAACTGCCTTAAATAAAACCGGCGAGGAAAGACGATTGTCTCTGCCTAAGGCAACATCTGTCTTTCGAGGGCCCAAAAACCTGCCGAAGGCACGACCTAGAAGATATGCCGTTTTCTCGTTAATTTGATAAGGATAAATTCCTCGAACATCGTAAGCCCTAAATATCTTCTTGTCAATCTTTAAATCCATAATTTTTAAACTCAAAACGCAAAGGCAATTAAATTCTAAATTCAAAATCCTAAATTCTAAACCCCGAAGGAGAACCTTCGGTTCCCTACGGGGCAGGCAAATCCAAATGACCGAAATCCAAAATCCAAAACAAGTTTTGAATTTTGAACATTTGAATTTTGAAATTGTTTAGGATTTAGAAATTTGGATTTTGGATTTAAATTTATGTTGTAGTTTTGCCTTTTGCACTTTGAGCTTTACGCTTAATTTTATTTTTAATTTCGGTCATTGGGAATTGGATATTAATTGGAATTTGGATATTGGATATTGGAATTTTTAGTTAATTTTGGTCATTGTTCCGGATTTCTGATTTTGAACTTGTTTGTAACATAGCGCACCCTCCCCAGGGGTAGGCATTTATCGTCTTCTATTAGCAAGTTTTATTGCTAATTGAGAATGTAACCAGGAATGAGATAATCTGGTAATTGCTTTATCCGACCTTTTTCTTTCTATTTCTTTGTTGGCTTGGATTAGTTCTCTTTCTGCTTTTTTAATCAAGCGGTTTATTACCCTTTTTAGTTTAGGATCTTGAACCTCTGTATTCTTGGCTTTAAAGAGAGATACCTTGGCTAAAAGGAAATCCGCTTTTACCAGTTTCTTAATTGCCTTGTCAAAGGCAGTTTTAAGTTCATCTGGGGTTTTCTTAAATTTAATCTCATTCATCATTAATCTTACCCCTATCTTCTCATAATGGAAGACAACCATTCCTGATCTTGGGCACTTTGATTTTTTAATCTTCGCTTTCTCAAAGAAGACCAGATGGGAGGCATCCTGCCAGAGGTCTTCATTCAAACTCTGATTTAGAAACCAGATAATTCTATCAATTTCTTTGTCAGTTTTTCTATTCTCTGTTTTAACTGATTTTAGGCCTGAGAGAACTTCTTGCTTTAACCATTTGGCGCTTTTAAGAGTAAAATCATCTTCACCTTTGGTTGGATTATAATATTCATTGCCCGCAAAACTGACAATAATAGGATAGATTTCAGTTAATTCTTTTGGGATAAGATTTACCCTCCAATCAATTTTTGCTTGGCCATTTTCACTTATTTGGGCATTACCTATTACTTTCCCACCAACCTCAAACTCAACTTCATAAGGGCCTTTCTTTAAGGCATCTCCATCGTCATCTAAAACCTGAGCCTCTAAGGTTAGATTATCAAAAGCGAAGCCCTCTTTGTCAAAAACATCGATAAGCACATTTTCTTTTAAGATTTCAAACGGATGAGAGATAAAAGCTGGTAAATAATCCTCATCTCCCTCAAAGGAAGCCTCAACAAAATAATATTCACTCGGAATTTGATCTAAGGTTAAAATTGCAGTAGCTACTCCATTCTCATCAGTTATAGTTGAGGTTGATTGAGTGCCAATCTGAAAGGTAATGGTTTTATTGGAAAGAGGATTATTGTCTCTGTCTTTTAAGACGGCTTTTAAATTAATAGAATCAGAATATTGACCTTCTAAATCTCCTTGATAAGTAAGTTGAGTTCTGTAAGCCTCTCCGCCACCTGTGTTTCTTACTCCATAAACCAGATAATATTCTTGGCCGTTATATGTAGTAGTGTCCACAAACATGTTATCTCTAACTTCTCCTACATCTAAAATTTCTATCTCTTCACATTGAGGTGTCACTTCGGCAAGAGAAGTAGCATGAGGACAAAGATAAATAGTTCCTATGCCAGTTGACGGAATAAAAAGAACTTTTTCTTCTTCTATTTGTTCTGGCCATTCAGGCATATAAAGAATTGATTTTCTTGCTTCTAAATCAATATCCGCAACTAAGTTAGAAAGGTCTATATCCTCAGTATCTTGCTCAGATTGAGCCTTTATCTGACAACTCAAACCCAACCCTCTTGGACCAAGGAAAAAGATAATTATTCCTAAACTCAAGATAAATAAAAATATCTTAAGTGGCTTTGGCATTTCTATTTGAAAATTAAATAAAACTCATCACTTCTATACTAATTAAAGTAATCATAGAAAATATTATTCCTATAATGACAAATTTCTTTTTCTTTATCTTCCCCCGACCTTTTCAAAATGAACATTTATTATTGTGATCTAAATCTAATTTTAATTTCCTTGTAGCAAAACCCATATCTGAAAAATTACTCTTATCCCCCAGAGAAAAATCCCTGAACCTGATAATAAAAATCCCATCTTATATAATCTATTTGTTGATTTCAATCCTACTTTTCCAACAATTAAGCCAAGTATACTGATAAGAGGTGTCCCATAGAGAAATACTAACCATACCATATCAGAAATTCTCCATAGTAACTGCGAAGGCAAAAAATAATAACCCAAATATATTACTGCACAAAGAAATACGCTAATCATTCCCAAAACTAAAGATATTATTGCTTTTTTTTTGTTCAGATTTTCTTGTTGACTAGCTAAATTATTCATAATATTTTTCTTAATTTTTATAGATTTTTTATTATTCTTCCCCGACCTTTTCAAAATGAACATTTATTATTCCAATTGGCAGTTTTTGGGAACCGGCTTTTAACTTTATCTAAAAATTCCCGGGGCAGGATAAATTATGGATTGATACCACAAGGCTATTGCCACTGACAATATAAACATTAACAAGCCAATTATAGAAAAAATTATTCCTATAATTGCTGCCTTTCTCTCTGTGGATTTTAAGCCCATCTTTCCAAAGATTAAACCTAAAACACCAGACGGAAAAGTTATAAAAAGAATCATTTCCAATAATGTAGGAATCAATTCTGACAATTTCTCAGATATACTATAAGGCAGAAAAAAGCCACTTACTAGAAGGACGACTGGAATTATGCTAAATGTCCCAAATATTAATGAAGCAATGGCTATAGCTTTTTTATCAGATTTAATCTGTTGATTGCTCATCTTATATTTTCTAATTCCGATAGATTGATTATCTTCCCCCGACCTTTTCAAAATGGACATTTATTATTCCAATTGGCAGTTTTTGAGAACCAATTTCTTTAAAAAGCGATACTGACGCTGCTGCATTTTGAGGAGTTTCAGCCACATTTACTGTTTCATCGATTAACAGATTTGGGATTATGAATCTTGGAACCTTAAGTTTAATCTTGGGCCTTACCCATAAACTTTTTTGGGCTATTCTCTGAGTACCATCAGTATAAGTTATTGTTGCCTTTGCCGTATATCTCCAAAGGATAAAGGGTGAGTAGGAATGGCTTACTTCGCATTTTCCAGAGTCATCAATGGTTTCATCTCCAAACTCCCATTTACAGGATTTAATCTCCCTTCCTCTTAATTCGTCTTTGGCAATAAAAGTTATTGTTTCATTTGGGGCTGGATTTGAAGGAGTATAAATAATATATGGGTCGGGGCGTTTAATCTCGTCTGGTGCTACTTCTTCTGGTATACCTTTAATTGTGGAGTAATCAATATCTTCTTTTTGGAGACTTTCTGCATTTTTTATTTGAACGATTCTAATAACGTTCTTATATTCCTCTCTAACTGATTCCGTAATGACGCTACCCCAAACGCTTATAGACCTTGTATTATCATTAGTTGGCCAATCATGAACATGGCCTGCGAAACTGAAGTATGCCTCATCAGGTAATCCAAATAATTGCCATTGTCTGGCTGGATGGTGAGATAATAAGAGTGTCCGGGGCTTTAAATTATCATTAAACCATTTTTTAGTAATTGGTTGATTTTGGTATATCCGCCATAATTGGGGGATAGTATAATAACCCGGCTCCTTTTCTCGATCAGTCTTAACATAATCCAGCGAAATAAAATTTATTCCTCTGTAACTAAACGCGTAATTCTGTAAGAAAATATTATCGTATCTATACTCTTCCATTTCTTCTTGTCTTTTAAAGGTATTACCAAAGACCTCTTTGATCTTTTTCAAATTAGTATTTCTTTCTAAACACTCATTATATGTTTCTTGTCCCGGCCATGGCAACCAGAGGACATAAGGAGAGCACCAAAAGATTTTTTCAAAGTATTCATCTCCATCGGCACGGAGAGAAATTGTAGCATGATTCTCTTCTCCTCTTTCATCCGGATCAATTCCTTCTTTTTGAGTATATGGCCAGACATCATGGTTGCCGATTAAAGGAATATAAGGGATGCCGTCTTCTAAATCTCCATCGCCATCAGGGTCATTTAGCTTGTTTAAAATATCTCTTGCCTTCAGTAATTCAGAATATTCAGCGGTATCTGAAATATCCCCCAGCACTGCCACGAATTTGATATTGTAGTCATCTTTAAGTTCGTTGATTCTTCTAATCACTGCCTCCAATCTCTTTGAAAGATAGTAATCTTGACCAGATGAAGCATCATTGTAACTATAACCATCATAATCTGGAATATCAAAGCCAATATGCAAATCAGTAATAATAGCGAATGACCACTTTTGAGGAGAGGGTTCAGAAGGAATTAGAGGAAGTTCAATTAGGTTTGATTGATAAATGGGTTTATATTCAGTAGGACTAAAGACAACACCGCTGAGAAACTCCACCAGCCAAGGTAAAGTACCAATATCCTTCATTTTTAGCCACAAAAACAGATTGTTATCTTTGTCAATCCAGCCACCATAGGTTCCAGAAGAGAGTGGTTCCCAGGTTTTACCTTCATCAAGGGAAACAAAAAGATGAGGTCCGTAGCAATTTGGAGAGGTGCAGAAGCCTAAAAAATAGGTTTTGTTTCCTTTTTTAATTCTTAAACCTGCTCCACTATTTTCTTCTGTGGGCAAATTCTTTGAAAACTCAATTTTGGCTAAAAGAACCTTTTCTTCTTCCTCTTCTGAATCTAAAGAAATGGGATGAGGGGAAATCTCTAAGATTTCAGGAGAACCATAAACAAGAGAGGCAAAATCAAATCTATAGTTGGGATAATTGAGTAGTTCTTCTTGTTCTGAGATTTGGCGAGAAATTGTTTCTGCCTGGTAATAAGGGAATCTTTCTCTTATTGGCAAAACAGTAATTGTTCCTGTGGCTGATTCTGAAGCCAATTGACCATTAAAGGTATAATCGCAGACCACCTCATAGAGATAGTTTCCAGAAGGAACCAGGTTTCCATTTTCATCCCTGCCGTCCCATTTGACAACTTCTCCAAAGGTATCTTCCCGCTCCCAGGTTATACCTGTTCCTTTTATCGTTAGAGTAAGTTTATCGCATCCTTTCCCATCAAAGAAGGGAAAGAAAGAGATCTCAATCTGGCTTTGCTCAAAATAGGGATTAAAAGGGTCGGGGCTATCTGAAATATACAGACCTGAAGGTACTATAAAATCACCTTGAGTTAAATTAAAAGGAGAAAACAGTCCCAAGAGAAACAAAGATAAAAATAAAAAAATTATTAAGGCGCCTTTTCTTGATTTGGTCTCTGTCTCTTCTATTCTCTTTGAAGTTTTTAATAAAAAACCTCTCATTTAGTGATTACTTACCCCTATTATACCCCTAACTCAAATTTCAGCAAACGTGGTATAGATAAATCTTACAGAGAAAATGTGCGACGTCTGACCGTGTACATTTTTGATGCTGTCTTACAAATTACACCTACGTATATTTTTTAAGACAGACTAGAATGTAAAATTATTTTATTCATTATTTTGAATTTTGATTTATTATTTTGCATTTTTATTAGTATTGCTATTGCTTACCCAGGGTAAGCAACGCTCTGTCTATTATTTTACCATAATTTGAAAAATTTGTGATAAATCTAAAATCTGCTATGATAGAATATACGAGGTCTAAACGGCTATTTTAGAAATTAAATATCTGCCAATATGAAAGATAACGCCTTTTCAAAGTTCTTTCTATTTGAATTCCTTCTTTTTTCCTCAACGCTGGGACTGGGCATATTCTCAGCCTTCAGGATGAGAAAGGTCCTGGAAATTCAAAACGTCACCCCGGCAAGTATTTCTCCCCTAGATTTTGTTTTTGACTTCTTTTTAGCCACCCTTTTCATTCTCTTCGTCCTAAAAATAGCCCGGAGCAAGAGAAAAAAGAAGGTATTTTTTAAATTTCTCTTTGTTGTAACCTCGTTCCTTGGGGGAGTAATACTTTTGGCTAGTTTTCTAACAGACCTCTTCTCCTTAGCCTTGATGCTGATATTGATTCTCTGGTGGCTTAAAAGTCCTTCGGTACTTAATCAAAACCTTCTAATGGTTTTGGGTATTGCCGGGGTAGGCACTGGCCTTGGATTAAATCTAAAGCCATATATGGTAATTATCCTTTTGATTATCTTTTCAATTTATGACTGGATTTCCGTATATAAAACAAAGCATATGATAAAAATGGCTCGTGAAATGATGGACAGCGCAGCCCCGTTGGCATTCGTCATTCCTTCACAGCCCTCAAATCTCGGAGAAAATCTAAAGCAGGTTCAATTAGGAGAAAAGTTTCTGGTTTTAGGCGGTGGAGATGTGGCTTTTCCCCTAATGCTCTGTGCCTCTCTGACAAGCCAAGGCATACTGCCTCCATTACTTGTTGCCGTTTTCTCTTCCGGAGGTCTTTTCTTTACCCTTTACCTTTTAAGCAAGCAAAAAATTCGGCATCCTCTTCCAGCCCTTCCTCCCATTGCCTTCTTTGCCATAATTGGCTACCTTTTAAGTTTAACATCGAATTCTCTGGGCTTCTTTTTTCCCCTTTTCTTTACCAAAAGTTTTCCCTTCTTCTCTCCCAAAAGTTTGTGAACTGTGGCAGCAATGAAAGTATCTTTGTCTATTTCTTCGTCTTTTTTTAGTTCAATCCCCAGTCCTCTTAGATATGACCTAAGATTTTCTTTAGGAGAATTTAAAAGCGCTTCTCTGATCAGGCGGGGGTCTTTAATTCCTTTTAACTTCTCTTCATCAAAGTCCAAAAATTCAGCATATTCTCCGAGTTTTACCCAATCATCAAGAGAAAGAATAGAGAAGTAGTCTTTTATCTTCTCAAGTTGGGGAAGGTGATGATTTAAAGATAAAAGAAAAAGGGCTTTTTTGTGTTCTTCCAATCTCTCATAGTCAAAAACAATCTCCTCTCTTTTGGAATTATCACCTATCAGGAAAAAGAAGTTATAATCTTTCAATTCTTCCAATAAGTACCTTTTTTCTTTTACCCTCTCGTATCTTCTTTTAAGTTTTTCTTTTCCTTCCTTTAGGCTTTTTCCCTCCCAATTGAAAAAAGAAAGATAGTCATAAATACTTTCTTCTCCCTTTTGGGACTTCTTTAATTCTTCCTCAAAAAACCTTCTTATTTCTTCTGGTCTTTCTCTTTCCAATTTTCCCTTCATTAAAATTACTGAGGGAGAAGCCTCGCCCTCTGTTTTTCCCAAAACCACTACTCCCAAAGAGCCCGGACCTATTTCTCCTGCTTTTACCTTTTCAGTTATTAGACATCTTTCAGCCTCTTTAAACGCATTCTTTCCTGCCTCAACTCTTTCTACCTGGCAGGTTTTAGCAAAGGGAAATGCCCTCTCCTTTGCTTTAACTTCTCCTGCCCAACATCCTTCGGCCTTCTGAAATGCATCCATCCTCGATTCAACCACTCCCGCCCGACAGTCCTTAGCATAAATAAATGCATCACTTCCCGTTTCAACTTCTTTTACCTGACAGTTTTCAGCCCCCCAAAATGCATGAATTGCCGCATTAACAACTTCTACCTGACAATGCCTGGCTCCAGTAAATGCAGACCATCTTGTCTCAACCCTTTCTACCTGACAGTCTTCAGCATATGTAAACACTCTTCCTTCCGCTTTAATCTCTTTTGTTTTAATTTTTCTCGCCTTCATAAAGGCTTCTTCTCCTTTTACCACCACCGGCTCTTTTATCTCCAAATTAGCCAATCCCTCTTGGCTATAATCAATCTGTTTTTCCTCCTTTTTTTCTCCTTGTGATTTAAACCTTTCTATATACCTTGGCATAATTTTTATTTACTCTTCTTCTTTTTCCAACTTAACCATACACCTCGTGCTGTCTCGCCAGAATTCTGGTTCTTGACTTGAGGAAACTGTTTTAGTCCTTGGCAATTCCCCTTTAGCAAGTTCCGACTCTGTGGTTATAATTTTTTCTGTTTCTTTATAATAATCCTTTTTCTTTTTCCTTAGAGTTTTTTCAACCTTCTCAGCGAAATCCTCAATGGCTCGCCTTCCCTCTCCATAAGTTGTATTTAATTCAAATCTCCATTTTCCTTTTTCATCTTTAACAGGAATTAGAAGAGATCTCCCCTTAATTTCTCCAAGTTTGTCTTTTATTCCAATGATGAAAACAGGACCTTGGGTAATGGTCAAGGCGCCAAAAGAATATGCACCTTCCACCCTCATACAAGAAGGGTCTTTGTCCATTGCTCCAAGATATTCTTCAGGTCTCTTAAGGACCTCTACTGAGCCAGCATATCTTTCTTTTCCTTCTTTTTGGCTTAATTTTCTGGAGAGGGTTCTAATGCTATCCCAGGTTAAAGAAAGATTTAGATACTTAAATATACCTTTATTGGCTAAAATAAAAGAAATATCTTTTGGGGCAGGAATCTTTTCTTGCTCCATCAGACCTATTACTTTTTCTGCCTTCTCTATCAATTCCAAGGCTTTTTCTCTATTTTCCTTTTTAATTAAGTAAACTCTTTCTCTAACTTTAGAGAATTGTTCGGCTTTTAGGTGCTGTTTTAGATTTTTAATATAAACCTCTAAACCTTCCTTCTCTTCTCTTTTTCTTATTTCTATTTTAAGATCTTTAATCTCGTCTAAGACCGATTTTAGATCTTTATCAAGATGAGAGGTTTTAAATTTCCAGAGATTATCAACTTTTAAAATATCATTTAGCCATTCTTTATATTTTTCGCCATAACCCAAAAGAGAATCTAAATAAGGGAGGTATCTGTCTTTGTTTTTAGAATAGTTCTCAATTATATCTTCGGCTCTTTTGTCCACCTCTTCTTTTATTCCTTCTAAATCTTTGCCAATTATGCCAAATCGGTCAAAAGGAATGTTTAATTTTATAGATAAAGAGAGATAGTTGGCGTTTTCAGGCTTTATTAAGGTTCTGGTGGGTTTTTCTCCCGGAATTACATCTAAAAGATGAAAATCGTGGGTTTTTGTTTTCATATAGAATTTTTGATACCTCTTTCGTTTTTCTCCCGTTGATTTTTCTATCTTTTCTTTCAATTTGTTTAAAGTTACTTTTGAAGGCTTTTCAAGGGCAAGATAAGAAAAGACCAAAGAGGCAGAGATATATCTTTCTAATTCTTCTGAGAAAACTAAATACCATTTATCTCCTCTTATTTTTCTGAGATTTCTAATAAGTTCTGAAGAAACTTGTTTAAAGAAAGGTGTTTCTTGAATTAAGGGAGAAAGTTTTCCCATTAAATCCTGGTCAAAATTTCTTTCTAAAACTTTGTCTATCTGCTTACTGCTAAAATAGGAAAAATATTTCCGAAAATCAGACAGGCTAATTTCTTCTATTTTAAAATCAGACAATATCTTTCCAATTTCTGCTTCTTTTTCGGAAAAAATTTTATTTTCCTGCTCTAAAGAAGCAAATTTTTTAAGTTCGTAAAAATTATTAAATTTCAACCTAAAGTTTTTTGCCCTTTTTACAAATTCTTCTGAATTGAGATTATCAATTTCTTTTTTAGAAAGAACAGCCAATGTTTCAAGTAGTGCAGAAAGGGGTTGTTTTTCTTTTAATTTTAAGTTATACATCTTTGGTATCTTTACCAACTCTGGCGACAAAAGTTTTTTAATTTTTTCTTCTGGAATAATCCAATCTGGCAAATCATCGAAATTCTCTATTTTTCTTATATTATAATTTTTTTGAATTTTATTTATCGTGTCCTGAAATTCTTTAGAAAGAATTCGCTCCATTTCCTCATCAGAAAGCGCCAAGCGCTTCCTGAAATCATAAAGGTCCTTCACCTTCTTAAAACCGAAAATTTTCTCTATTCTATCTATTTTACTTTTGAATTCCTTTGAAGAAATCCTTTCAATCTCCTCTAAAGAATACCAACCAGCCCACCCCCCGGCAAAGTCAGAGAAAGTATGAGACTTTTTAATATTATATCCTTCTTCTATATCTTCCACCTTCTTCTTGAAACTTTCTGAAGAAAGCATTTCAAGAGTTTCTTCTCTATATATAAGCCAGTACTTAAGACCGGAAAAATCTTTCAGTCTTGGCCTCCGGTACATCTCAATTATTTTTTCCACTTTTTCTCTAAAGTTATCTGAAAGAAGTCTTTCTATATCCCTATCACTTAACCCAATCCAACCTTTAATCGGTATTGGCTCTTTTAACTTATATTTTATTTCTATGTCTTTAATCTTCTTTTTAGATTCAGGCGGTAAAATTTCTTTAAGGTCATCATCAGAGAGCCGGTTAAATAGTTTCATTGCATCCTCTTTAGAGCCTATCTCAAGATTATCCATCTTTGCCCTTTTCTTTATTTTCTCCTTAAATTTAGGCGAAGAAAAGACTTTCATTTTCTCCGAAGAAAAACCTCTTACAAAGCTTAGCCAATCTCTAAACTCCCTAACTGAACCTACCAATCTCCCTTCTTCTGTTTTTTGTCCCAAAATATCAGTGATATTTTTAACTATGTTTTTAAACTCAGGCGAAGATAAAATTTCCAATTCCTCATCTGAAAACGCAAACAGATTATCCACCCACCCTCCCAACTTCAACTCCAAGCCGAAATTCTTCTCTATTTTATTTTTTATTTCAATAAAATCTTTTGATAGGAGTTTCTCTGTTTTTCCTTCAGAAAAGAAGTAATCTATTTCTTTTAAATTTTCTATCTCTTCTATAGTAAAATCATAATTCTGTTCTAAACCTTTCGCTGCCTTTTGAAACTCTGGAGAAAGAAATCTTTCAATTTCTGCCCTAGATAAAAAAGATAATTCTTTCAATGTTGTTAATCTGTAGTCAATATCCTTTATTTCTATTTTGAAATTATAAGTTTCTTCTAATTTTTTTATTTTCTCTTGGAAGTCTTTAGATGACAACTTTTCTTTTATCTCTTTGGGCCACTCGAAGATCTCTTCAAGAGTGTAAAGAGCTTTTACCTTAAAATTATAATTTTTTTCTAAATTCTTAACTAAGTCCTGAAAACTTTTAGATGAAATCCTCCTTCCCTTTTCGCCGGCAAGAACACCTATCATAGAAGGCAAGATGCTAAATTCTTCTCCATAGGCCCCTCTCAATTGAGAGACTCGTTTTTTGGTCTCCTCGAACTCTTTATCAGTCAACTTCAAAAAAGTTTGATAGGCAACCTTATCCCCTTCTCCCCTTTTCTCAATTATGTCTCTCTGAAACCAGTCACCTAAGTTTCCTAAATTTAGTTCATTCATTCGCTTTAAAACCTTGTAATCATCCTTTGAAAGATTTAATTCTATCAATTTTTCAACATCCCATTTGAAATCCCAATTAATTTCTCTCCTTTTCTTAATTTCCTGAGCAATAAGTTCTTTCATTTCTTTTTCAGGCCTGAGCTCCTCTATTAACCCCTGGAATTTTTCGCACTTATCTTTTTCTTTCGTTAACAGTTCTTTTGCTTCCTTTTTCCTTTCTGGCCTAGAGAGTATCTCTTCCCTCTCTTTTGGAGAAGCAATTTTCTCTATTAGTTTCTCCGCCTCTTCTGAAAGCATCTCCCTTGCCTCATCTCCTAAGAGGGCAGATGCTTCTTTTAAATAGTTCACGGAAGGAATATCTTCTCCTTCTATTTCTTTTAAGAAATCAAACTGATTTTTAAATTTTCTAAATTTTCCATCATCTAGAAGAATTCTATAAGCCTCCCCTTTTTCCTTTAAAATATCCCATTGGCCATAAGTTTCTATTTCAAGTTCACTCATCCTTTCGAGAACCTTGTAATCTTCTTTTGATGGATTGACTTCCATTAATCTTTCTACAGTCCAAGAATCTATCCACTTATTCTTTTTAAGTTCTCCTTCTAAAAATTTCTTCATCTCTTTTGGAGGATTGAGTTTTTCTATCTTGACTAAATCCCCCAGCAATAAAAGCCGAAGAATTTTCTCTCCAATTTCTCTCTTAATTCCTCTTTCTTCACCTTCTTTTAACCATTCCTCAAATTCTTCTTTAAACTCACCGCGGGTCTCATAAAAGGAAAATTCTTTGACCCTCTCTAAAATTCTTTCATACTCTTCAAAATTCTCTTCCTTGAAGCTTTTTATTTCCTGACTGAGCTCCCCCCATTCTTTCCTTTCACCTTCAGAAATTTTACCTTCTATTTCTTTTATACTTTTGAGCAATTCCTCTCCATAGGTCTTTCCCATTTGCCTTTCTTCTTCCTTTCCACCTTGTGATTTAAACCTTTCTATATACCTTGGCATAATTTTAATTACTCCCCTGTCATTGCTTACCCTGGGTAAGCAAAGCCCTTTTTAGGTTAAAATTAAATCTCAAATTGGTTGACCGCAAAAATTACAAATTACAACCCGAAATCCAGACCTCAAGACCCAATGTCATTTAAATTTTGGACCTGATTTTGTAATTACGCATTTTTAATTTGGATCTGTAAAGGAGGATTATCGACTGATTAAATTTGTTATTATCTTAATCAAAATATCCCTGTCTTTGGGAGCACTTACAGCAATTAAAAGCGTCAGGGCGGTTAAGGCATTGTCGTTTATCTTTCTTTCTCCTGTCTCCTTATAAAGAAAATTGTTCCGGTCCAAAAAATAGACAAATAAAAAAGAGCCAATGCGCTTGTTTCCGTCAATAAATGGGTGATCTTTTACAATAAAGTACAAAAGATGCGCCGCCTTTTCCTCCAGCGAGGGATAAACTTCTTTCCCCTTAAAGGTCTGGTAGATATTTCCCAAAATTGCTTTTAGTTTATTATCGGTTTCTCTGCCGAATAGGTTGCTGGCCTTGCCTCTTCTTGTTAAATCCTTCTTAACTGCCATAATGACCTCTTTTGCTTCTTCATATTTCAAGATAAATTTTATCCTTGTTTTCCTGCTCAAGCGAACCCTGTGCTTATCATACTCCTCAAGCAGTCTTAAGGCTTTAGAGTAATCAGCAAGCAAATCCAAAATTTCCCGTCCCTGTCCTGACAAAAGTTTATGCCTTGATTTCTTCCTCAAAAAGTTAATTGCATTTTGAAGGTCCTCAAATCTTGCCCGCGTTTCCAAAATCCGTTTTTGGTTTATCGCATAACCCGAAACAAGATAATCCTTGAGAATTCTTGTTGCCCACTTTCTAAAATGAATAGCCCTTGCCGAACTCGTTCTATATCCTACTGCCAAAATCATATCTAAACTATAAAAAGCGACCGGTTTGTCGGAACCGGCAATGTGCAATTTTCGCACATTACTTTTTTTATCCACCTCTTTATCTCTAAAAATGTTATTGATGTGTTTGGTAACAACAGAACGCTCCTTTTTGTAAAGACGGGCAATTTCTGCCTGACTTAACCAAACCCCTCCTTTTTCAAAACGGGCCTCAACCTCAACCTCGTTTCTCGGTCCCCTATAAATTACCACCCTTCCGCTTTGCAGGTTATCTTTATTCCCCGGCATAATTTTATTTATCTTTTAAAAGATTAAACTCTTTCTCACTTTTGGGGTAAAGAGCGGTTCTGCTAAGCAATCCTTGCTGAAATGGCAAGCAGACAAACATTTCTTGACAGGCATTAAACCTCAATTACCACCGGCAGGACCATAGGCCTTCTCTGGGTTTTTTGAAACAAAAATTTCCCAATTTTATTGCGAATCTCATCCTTAATATAACTCCAGTTTACCGCCCTGCCCGAGCCAGTGGCTCTTTCAACAATAGCAATAGTTTTCTTTCGGGTTTCCATAAGCATTCTCTTTGACTCCCGCAAATAAACAAATCCCCTTGAGATAATATCCGGAGATGTTCTGACCTTTCCTGTCTCCTTATCTACAACCACAATAATTACAAACATTCCATCCTTAGCCAACATCTGCCTGTCTCGCAAAACAACCTGGCCCACATCCCCTACTCCCAAGCCATCAATCATTATATAATTTGCAGAAACCTTCTTTTTTTCAAGATAAATCTTTCTTGGGCTTAGATTTATAATATCCCCATTCTCCGCTACAACTATATTTTTATCTTTTACCCCCGCCTCCTCGGCTAACTGGGAATGGGCAACAAGCATTGAATACTGGCCATGGATGGGAAGGAAAAACTTCGGCTTCATAATTCTAATCATTTTTTTTAATTCTTCCGCCTTGGCATGGCCACCAGCATGAATGTCCATCATTTTGTAATGGAAAACCCTTGCTCCTTGCTTTAAAATCTCGTCTTTCATAATCTGAACCGTTCTCTCGTTTCCGGGAATAACCGACGAAGAAAAAACTACTGAATCCCCCTTCCTTATCTTAATATAGGGATGCTCCTTAAGGGCAATCCTCATCAAAACCGCCTCGGATTCGCCTTGGGCTCCGGTGCCCAGAATTGTAATCTGAGACGGGCTAAATTTTTCAATCTGGCGCGAGGAAATGAAGGTTCCTTTCTTTGCCTTAATGTAGCCCAATGCGCGGCACATCTCAACGTTCCCCCTCATTGAATAACCCTCAAGACAAACCCTGCGATGATATTTCTCCGATAAACTAATAATCTGTTGAATCCGATTTATAAGAGAAGAAAATGTGGCAACGATTATTCTGCCTTTTGAGGCCTTAAAAATTTCCTCCAGATTTTTCAAAATCTTTTTTTCCGACAGGGAATGTCCTTCTTCTTCAGCATCAGTTGAATCTGACATTAACAACAAAATCTTCCGACTGGCAATACTCCTTAAACGCTCAAAATCCGTAGGAACGTCGTTTACCGGAGTTTTATCAAACTTGAAATCAGAGGTATGAAAGATATTTCCTACCGGAGATTCAATAAAAAGACCCAGGTTATCAGGAATATTGTGATTCATCTTGACAAACTCTATCCTAAACGGCCCTAACTGAATTTTTGATTTGTCGTAAACCTGATAGATTTTCAGCGGCGGCTGCTCTGGAAAGTCCTCTTGTCTCTTTAAAATTATCCCTCGGGTCAGAGGGGAAGCAAAAATGGGAAGATTGGGCCGCCATATTCTGCCGAGAAGATAAGGAATAGCACCGATATGGTCATAGTGCCCATGGGTAAAGACAACCCCTAAAATATCCTTTGCCCTGCCTTTAAGATATTCGGTATTGGGAACAAGATAATCTACTCCGGGCATATCTTCCTCAGGCATACGCAAACCCATATCAACAATCAAAATTTTTCCTTCCCATTCAAAAAGGGTCATGTTCCGACCCACCTCGCCAAGACCGCCGAGAGGAATTATTTTAAGAAATTTTTTAGATTGTCTAATCATTCTATGGGATAGAGATATCAATCCTAAACAGACTCACGCCCTGTAACCTAAGTGGGATAGGGCAAAACCAAAATTCAAAATGCAAAAATCAAAAATCAAAATGAAAGATTAAAATGCAAAAAGAATTCTCTTTGAATTTTTCTTTTTCATTTTGCATTTTGCATTTTGAATTTTGAATTAATTTAGGATTGTAATGTGCCCAGGGGGAGATTTGAACTCCCAAGCCTTTCGGCACTAGCTCCTGAAGCTAGCGTGTTTACCAATTTCACCACCTGGGCGGACGCTATGCCCACCAAACTGCTCTCTGAGAGCGGACAAAATTTTTCCCGTATAACTGGGATTTTTTTCTGACTGAACCCTAAAAAGGAAGGCATCCTCAATTACCTTCACAGGAATACCCATTTTTTTCGCCGTCTTGACTGTCCACTCTCCTTCTCCGGTATGACCCACTGTTCCCGAAACTCCTTTCAAGGATTGTCCGTGCTTCTCAAACGCCTTCTTTAGCCATTTAATCAATCTTGATTCAATTACACTGCCCCGGCTGTATATCTCTGCCGCTTTCTTCAAATCAATCCTATACCTTGATTTTTTCAGAAGGTTAAACCCCTCGGCAATTGCCTGCATCATTCCATATTCAATACCGTTGTGAACCATCTTCACAAAATGGCCAGCCCCCGCTCCCGGGAAAAATTGAGCACCTCCCTTGGCAGACAAATCATTAAAAAGCGCCTTTAACCTCTCAAAATCCTTTTTCTTGCCGCCAACCATTAAGCAGGCTCCCTCTCTGGCTCCTTTTGGTCCCCCGGAAACTCCCACATCCACAAAGTGAATTCCTTTTAGAGACAATTTCTTCTGCCTTCTTCTTGAATCAAGATAAAAAGAATTTCCGCCGTCAATTACAAAATCACCCTTTGAAAGAAAATGTGAAATTCCATTCTTCCCCAAAAGAACCTCCTCTACGGCCGGAGCAGGAACCATCAGCCATACCACCCTGGGAAGGGGAAGGTTTGAGGCTAAATCAGAAAGCGTCTTTGCCCCAACGGCCCCCTTTCTAACCAGCGCTCTTTTTGCTCTTTGGTCTTTGTCATAGACAACAATCCGCCACCCCCTCTCCAGCAATCTTTCTCCCATTCCCCTGCCCATCTTGCCCAAGCCAATAATGCCAATGGTTTTGTTCTTTAGTAACATTTCAGTTTGAAATATTCAAAATTCTGTGTTAGAATTTAAGGCAGTTCTTCTTAAAATGAAGGTTAAAAATTTCGGTAGTCTAAAATTAGAAATTTATAATAACTACCAGGAACTTTCAAAAAGGGCAGCCGAGATTTTCCTTCAGGCCTGTCAGGACACGCTCAAGACAAAAGATATCTTTTCAGTCTCTCTTTCCGGAGGCAAAACGCCGAAAGGGCTTTTTGAACTCCTCTCTAGAAGGTTCAGAAAAACTGTTCCTTGGACTTCTATCCATATTTTTTGGACAGATGAAAGGGCACGAAAAGAAGATCCTGAAAGCAACTTCTATCTTGCCTGGAATATTTGGCTAAAAGATATCGTCAATAAAATTCCTGAATTCAAGAAAAACATTCATCGGATAAAAATGGAAATGGGAATTGTAAAGGGAGCAAAAGAATACGAAAAGGAAATAAATAAATTTGCTCCTGAAGGATTTGACCTGAGTTTTCATGGAATAGGAAGCGATGGACACAGAAATGGCATCTTTCCCGATAATCAAAAAATTAACTGGAAAAATAGAATTTGGGACCTTCCTAAAAAAAGAATGGTCTACGGATACAAACTGCCTCCAGAGGTCAACCCCTTTACTCAGAGGATTACCCTGACGCCCTGGTTCTTAAACAAATCAAAGAACAATATTTTAATGGTCTCTGGAGGAAAGAAGGCAAAGGTTTTAAAAAAAATTATTGGTAAAAAAAATTACAACTTCAGAAACCTGCCGGCAATAACCTTTAGAGACACTAATGTTATTATTTTAACAACGAAATCCACATTTTCAAAAATATGAAAAAGGTTCTCTTGTCAGGATTTAAGGGAGATGCCGCTGGAAGGCATTACAATCAAATCTTACTGGAAATGGCGGAAAAGGGAAAGATTGAACTAATCTGCACCGATTTCGGACAACCAAAGAATGTTTTAGATAAACCGCCGGTGGAAGAAATAGAAAGATTGATAAAATCAAGGAAGGTGCGCTATTTAGATCTGGAAAATCCAGCCGATTATCAAGACTATAAAAACCTCTCTGATATTGATGTGGTGTTTATTATAACTCCCGACATTACCCACTGTCAAGTGGCTAAGGATTTCTTAGGAAAAGCAAAAAGGATATTCATTGAAAAACCCTTAGACGCAATTCTAAGAAATGTCAAGGTTCTGGAGGACTTCCCCAATGTAAAAAAGGTTGTTTTCGGCTACGACCACTATCTGGCAAAATCATACTATTTTCAGGTAAAGACCGACCAGTGGCTAAAAAAAGAAATTATTGGCGACCTCACAGAAATTGAATTTCGGCTTTTAGAACCGGATGTCATTCCTCCCCACCGAATAAAGGCTTTAGACAGAGGAATGATTTACGATTTTTTTCCTCACGGGCTTGCAGTAGTGGCTGCTATTCCCAGCCCCTTTGCCTATCCTGATACAGGCATTCTAAAAAGAATTAAATTGAACCGGGTATTGGTTGCTAAATACCGCAGGTGCAAAATAACCGGGACCAGTTTTGTAAAGATAGATTTTGAAATTCCCTACAAAAGAAAAAGCATATTCTGTCAGGCAATCATTGGAAAGGGAGTGGGAAAAGAATTTGAAAAAAGTTTAAGAATCGGAGGTTCAAAAGGGGAAATTTTCGTTGATATCCAAAACTACCATTATTCAATTTTTGATGAAAAACAGAAAAAAATTAAAGAGGATACTCTCCTCTATAACTACGAAAAAGCATTTTTATCAGCCGCCTTGGATTTTGAAAAGAGCGTTAGCCAAATTCCTGGAGCCCTTCCTTTTGAGGCGGCAAAAGAAATTCTTTATATTTTAGACGAAGCCAGATGGCGGAGCGAGCCCCGGGGAAAACCGCCGATATACAAGGTAGGAACGCCAGCCGCAGAGATAATAGAACTTATTAAAAAGAACCTCTAACCTATCTTCTCTTTTAAATATCTTTTGAATTCCTCGGAAAAATCAGGAGAAGAAAGGGCAAATTCAACCACTGTCTTCAAATACTCCATTTTATTGCCCGTGTCATAGTATCTACCATTTTTTATTTCACAGCCATAAACAGGATAACCACTCTTAATCAATTGATTGATGGCATCAGTCAGCCAAATCTCTTTTCTTCTACCGGGCTTCAATTTTCTGATAATATCAAAAATTTCACGCGGCAATATATATGCACCATGGGCGGCAAAATTAGAAGGGGCCTGATCCGGAGAGGGCTTCTCAATAATGCTTTTTATCTTAAAAATATTTTTCTCAAGAGGAGACACCTCGGCTATGCCATAACGGGAAACCTGGGTTTTATCTTTAATCTGTATCATTGAAATCACTCCGCCCTTGTATCTTTCAAAAACCTCAATCATTTGGGCAAGACGAGGCGGGTCGGCCTTGATAAATTCATCTCCCCACATCACAGCAAAATGCCGGTCGCTTATAGCCGGTTCAGCCATAAGCACCGGCATAGCGTTTCCGTAATACTTGCTTTTCTGGCGGATATAGATAAAATTGGCTAATTGAGCAATTTTTCTAATCTGGTCCAGTTCTTTAATCTTCCCGGCCGATTCTAAAAACTTCTCAAGTTCAAACGACCTGTCAAAATGGTCTTCAATTGCCCTTTTCTGCCATCCGGTAATAACAATCACATCCTTGATGCCTGAGGCCACCGCCTCCTCCACCACATACTGAATAACTGGTTTGTCCAAAACCGGAAGCATCTCTTTAGGCAGAGCTTTTGTTTGGGGAAGAAACCTTGTTCCCCATCCAGCCGCTGGAATAACTACCTTTTTAATTTCCATAGAGAAAATCTAAATTCTTCGGTTCCGACCTCTGGGGCTTTTCAGAGCGTATTTCTGGCACGTTCCTGTAATTCTTATTTTTAACCCAGCCCGAGGTTGTATAATAGTAGCAAAAACCGCCCATTTCTTCAATCTCTTTATAGTTAGACAGACATTTCTTTGAAACCCAGTTGGCTATTTTCAGTTCTTGAGAAGAAGGATTAATGGTGGTATGAGCATAAAACGGAGGAATGGGAACATAATCCCCTTTCTCGGCTTTTATATAATAAACATCCTCAACCTTTCCTTTATTATGTTTCTGAAAAAGAAATATGCCTTGACCGGAAAGCACAATATATAACTCTCCGTATTTGCCAAAATGAGAATGTCCCTTTGTCTTAACGAATTCCTTGCCCAAAAGGCGAGAAGGGATAACAGTAATGTCATATCTCAAGTCATCTTTCTCCTTTATCCCTCGGTACATATAATACAGGGGAATATTGGAGGCTCTCTTAGCCCATTCTTGGTCAAAAAGCACCTTCCTCATCTCATCTAAATATCTTATTTGGGGCCTATTAGGAATCATTTTGTCAAAATCCTCTTTTTGTCTCAATATACCAGTTGCTAATTCCAGAAAACCTCTTGGAGGCATCGGGTATTATGCCTATTTTTACTCCCTTAACCTCTTTTGATAAAAAGTAAAATTCAGCCGGATTGTATAAGAAAACAGCCGGAGCATCTTCAAGGATTATATCCTGAAGTTGTTCATATTTCTGAGCCCGCGCCTCTACCTCTGAGGGGAGGGTAGTTCTTCCTTCAATTAAGAGTTCATCTGCCTTCTCATTCTTATAGTAAGCCAGGTTAAGTCCAAAGGCAGTTTGGGAAGAATGCCAAAAGGGAAAAGGGTCGGGGATCTTTCCCATACCTTCTCCGAATAAAAGAGCCTGGTAATTATGTGCCTTTATCTCTCTTTCCAACTCACTTATACTCAAGGTGTTTATGGTTACCTCAAGGCCAAGTTTTTCCCATTGCTCCTTTATAAGAAGGGCTGTCTTCTTGAGAAGGGGCTGGTCAGCGGTTGTAAGGGTAAATTGAAGGGGAATAACCTCCTCCTCTTCCTTAAAGCATATCTCATTTAGTTTGGTCCTTGTCCCCTTTCCGACAAAACCGCTACATTTAATCTCGTGTCCAACAATTTTAGAAATATCCTCTTTGTATTTTTTTTGGAACCTTATCACCGCCTTCTTTGTCAAAACGCCAAAATTCCCGGTAATTTTACCCAGAGGATAAATGTCCTTATCGCGGGCTAAACACTTTTGAAGTTCTTCAACCTCCTTTCCCTTATCTCCGGGGCCTAATGACTTGGTCAAGCGAAAGGCGGGCTCTTTCTTAACAATTTTAACCCGCTTCCCTTCTCTCTCAACATAACCGGCACTGGTCAAAATTGTCTTTGCCTTCTCTAAATCGAACGAATAGGTAGTTGAGGGACTCTTAAATCCATAAATATGAGGCAAAAGAGGAGAATTGACAACTTCTCCTTGATTATCTATAACCTTTTCTAGAATTTCTTTCTTGTCCGTCGCCCAATTCAATGCCTTTCTTACCTGTTTGTCAGAGAAAAACTTTGCCTTTTGAGGGTTAAAAAATACGGCAAAATACCTCGGCAGCAAAAAGCGAAATTTGTTCCATTTATCCTCATTGGTTATTTTAACAGGTTTGGTCAAAACCCCCCCTGAAACCTGACCGCTGTTTATTGCCTTTATTAAATCATCCTGAGAATCAAAAAATCTAAATGAAATTTGAGAAATGTGAGGAACCCCGCCGTAATACTTCCTATTGGCAACAAGGTCAAGCGAAGAAACCTGTCCCTTATCGTTGCGGGAAAGATTCAGAAACTGGTAGGGTCCAGAGCCAACAGGCTCCAGATTAAAACTTACCAAGGGAAAGTTTTTTGCTGAGACATCCTTCCAGATATGTTTTGGTATAATTTTAAGCGTCGCTCTCTCCAAAAAGGGACCGTAGGGACTTTTCAATTTAAATTTCACCCTCTGACTGTCAATCTTCTCAACTTCTACTCCCAGCCAATCGGCAAAAAAAGGACTTTTGATTTCAGGATTCTGAATCGTCTTGACAGTAAAAACAACATCGTCGCTTGTTATCTTTTCGCCGTCAGACCAAAAGATATTATCTTTTAGTTTGAATTCATAGACCTTCCCTCCCTCAAGCACCTTGTATTCCTGAGCAAGGTCGGGGACAATCTCTCCTTCGTCGTTGTATTTCATCAAACCTGAAAAAACAAGTTCAATTATGTCGCGGTCAGCATCAGAACTTCCGTAAACAGGGTTGATAAACTGGGGATGGCCCACTTCGCCTTCAATAAAACTACCACCAGTTGCCGGAACAATTTTGGTATTCTTAAGATATAAATCCCTTAAAAGGAAAACAGAGGAGGCAAAAAATAAAAAGAAAAAAAGCAAAAAAGCAACCTTTTCCTTTTTGCCTAAAAGGCTGAAAAAACTGCCCCAGCCATTTGGGGTTAAAAGTTTTTTGATTCCCTTAATATGTTTCATTTAGAAAAAAGAAGGCCGGACAGGGCTAAAACTATAAACACAACCAGCAAAACCCAGGTAGCCAGAAAGAGTTTTTTCTGAAGACCGCGCTGGGTTGAATAAAAACTGCCTTCCGAGCCAAAAGCAGAACCCAAGGCCGTTCCTCTCTGTTGAAGAAGGATAAAAACAACCAGCAGAACCGCTACTAAAATTTGGCAAATTGACAAAAAATCTTTCATATAAGTTATTTATTATAACCAGCCAAAAACAGTGCTTGTCAACCAGACAATAATGGTTGTCTCAAAAAGAGGCAAAAGCCCTTGAATTTCAAACTCTTGAAACAGGACAGCCACCAGCCAAACCAAAAACATATTTATCACAAATCCGAACAGCCCCAAGGTCAAGACTCTCAGCGGAAAGGCAATAAATCTTAACACAGGCCGGAGAAAAAAATTAAACAGCCCCAGGGTCCCCCCGGCCAAAATAAGAATCTGCCAGTTATGGGCAAGAGGGATGCCCAAAAAAGAACTTTTGCCCGGGATAATTCTCAAAGAAACTCCAGACAAGAAACTGACTGCCAAAAAAATCCCTAAAATTCCAGCAACGATCTGGAGCAAAACCCCTTTCATGCTAGTTATCTAGCATACCACAATCTCTTCATTTTGGCAACAGGCCGGTTTCCTCCTCCTCTTTAAGGGGGAATTTAGAGACATCCCTCTCTCTCCAAAAGAGAAAGAATAATAACAGAGTGCCTGTAATAAAAGTTAGCCCCAAGGAAAAGAAAATAACATTTGAAATAAATTGGTTGATTTAAACAGAGAATTTTTTTATTATTTAAGTGTGAAAATAAGTTTAGAGCCATGCAGGACTTTTTATAGGCAATGGCTTGGTTATTTTAATTATACCCCTGAAAAGGAATGTCTCCTTAGTCGATAAAATAAAAAAATGGTGCTTAAAGAAAGCCAGATAAAAAGAAAAGCAGAGGTTCCTTCATCTCAGGAGAGAAAAGAGAAAGAGGAAAAAATAATAATTATAGATAAAAAAGATATAGAGGTAGTAAGAGGGAATCCTGTTCATTTAAGGATAAAGGAAGAAAAGGCTAAAGAGGTAGGGATTAACCCAGAAAGGTGTTCCAAAGAGATTACAAAAGAGGAAATAGAGAAATTGGTAAATGAAACTTGTGAAAGAAATAAAAATTTAGAAAAGGAGTGTCTCTTAATTTGCATAAAAGACCTTCAAACAAAGCTTTCTATTTACAAAGCCTCTTTTGACCTTCTAATAGATAAGGTTTCTAAATTCACTCATTCTCAGGTTTCGTTAGAAGGGAAAACAGGGTATTTAGAAGGATTTGGTTTTTGTGAATTAAAAGAAGAAAATGGAAAAATAGAATTGAAGAAAATAGATCCACTTTTGCCTGGAGGATATATTATTTCTCCTCAGGTTTTGGAAAAGGATATATTGATGACTACAAGTGAGGTCACTGGCGTGCCTTTGGAGAAATTAGAAGAAGACCTAGAAAAAATCTCTTATCCTTCGCCTCAGAAATTGATTAAAGTTGTATATGGAATTTCCTCCTCAGGGGAAGTTTTCTTTGCTTTCCCTCATAAAAAAATGGTCGTGCCTGTATCTTTTAAATCTTTTTTTTCTGAATCTTCCTTTTCACCTTGGGCCACATCAATGAGCGCCATCCATGAAATGGTTCATTTGGAATCTTCTTTGCCAACAGAGAATATTTACACAGAGGGAGAGGCTGTATTGGCAGAAACAAATGGAGGAAAAAAGTTGGCTGAAAAATGGAAGGATGTCCTTATAAGACAGGGTGCTGATTTGGAAGCGGTTTTGATGCCGGAAACCTGGTTAGCAGAATATCTCTACAAAAACGGAGAGAAGGATACAGAGGTTATCAGATTCTTACAAAAAACCTGTGGCCAGGAAGAAATCCTTTTAGATGAACTCTTTGGAGAAAAATGGGACCAAGGAAGAATAGATGAAGAAAAATTTGAAGAAAGAAAAAGGTATTTCGCCAGGGCTTATGAGATTGCAAAATTTTTTGGAGAGAATGTAAAGGTCTCTAAAATTTCTGAGAAAGATTGGCAGGAGCTTTTAAAATCAAGGGTGAGAAAGACAGGAGAGTATAAAAGACTTTTTAAACATCCGCTTGAGCCTGAATTTTTAGATTATTCTTTATATGAAATTGGAAAAGGAAGTTTGGGCCCCTTTGCCCCTCCAGAGAAAGTTATATTTTTATTAGAGGAAAAATTGAAAATTTTAAAGGCAGAGAAAGAACTTTTTGATTCAGTCCAAAGAGAACCTGATAGATTTTCTGCTGAAAGAGAAAGGATTTTAGAAGTTTTACAAAAAATAGGACTGACAATTGAAGGAAGAAGAAAAATGGTAGAAAAAGAAATTGAAAAGACAAAAGAAAAATTAAAGGAAGCCGAGGAAGGCAGAATGGAAAACATTCACCTTGAGGACTTATTTTGGGAGATTAAACAATGAGAAATTTTAGAGAAAGACCCAGAATTTTACAAAAAAAAGAGCAAAGGGAGATAGCAAGAGAAATAAAAGAACCTCCTTTAACATTTTCATTTCCTCTAAATAAGAGAAGAAAAGATGCCTTAGAAATGATTTATCATCCAGAAAAAATAAAGGAGGAAAAGGTTTTAGGATTGTTAGAAAGTGAGGACTTTGTAGAAAAAAGAATAGGAGTAGAGTTGGTTTCAAAAGTAAAAGAATTTTCAAGAGATTCTGCTGAAAAAGCCCTCTCTATTTTAGAAAGAATGGAAAATAAGGAGATTTACTTTGGTATTAAGGAAAACATTCTTGAGAGTAAAATTAGAATTTTGATGAAGATAGATAAAAATAAGGCTTTTTCAATTATTAAAAACACTCTGAAAGAAGAAGGGATGAGGAATCTTGATATCAAAGAAGTAGCCATTAAATTGCTTGGCGAATTTGGAGAAAAAGCCCTACCTATTTTTGAAAGCCTACCTGAAGATATAAAAAGGATGGAAGAAAAAGCAGTTCTTTTTGGAAAACTGAAGGCATTGGCTTTAAAAAATCCTAAAGAAGCAATTTCTTTTTTAGGAGAAAATATTGAATATATAGACCCCTCTAAAATTCCCTCTCAGTTGTTTAATTTTAAGGAGGAATTTTTGCCACTTCTGGAAAAATTGGCTGAAAATAAATTTTGGAAGATTAGTAGACTATATACCGCCAAACTAATCTCTCATTTTCTTTCAGAAGAAAGGGGCATTTCCCTGGCTAAAAAGTTATCCAAAGATAAGGAGGGTTTGGTAAGGGTAGAAACAATTAAATCTCTTTCAAATTGCCAAAATCCAGAAAAGGTTTTTCCTTTAATAGAAGAACTGATAAAAAAAGAAAGGATTTATCGCTCTCTTTCTTTGAAGGATGCGGCAGAAATTTTCTTTTTTACCCTAAAACTGGGAGAAAAAGGTAAAGGATTGTTAGAGGAAATAAAAAAGAAAGAAGAAAACCAAGAGATTCAAAAGGCAATAGAATTAGCATTTAAGATAAATAAACAAAGGAAATACTATTTAGGTTTACCTAAGTCCTTATATGCTACCCCATTTACAGAGGAGATGAAAATGGCAGTTTCTTCTCTTTGGAAGGTAAGAGAAAAATTAGAAAGAAAATTTAAAGATGACTTTTTGGGATTTATTATTGGAGGAAGCTTGGAAAAGGGCTATTTTGGACCAAAAAGTGATATAGATTATGTGATTATTGGAAAAGAGAAAAAAATAAAAGAAATAGAAAATGAATTTAGAAATTTCCTTAGAGGTCTAAATTTAAAACCTTGTGTAAGCCTTTGGATTTCTCTTTTAGAAAATGGAAAATTAAAAACAGGAGTGCTGGAGGATTTTCTCTTTTCTGGCTTATTTTTTGGAGACAAAAAAGAACTCTTTAAGATTCAAAAGAAATTTTTAGAAGGTATTACTGAAAGAAAATGGGATGAAATAAGAGAAAAGATTATGAGAGAAAAAATCTCTCTTTTTACAACTAAATGGAGATTTTTTATGGACAAAGAGGAACTAAGCAAAATTTCCCAGGCTATCTCCCTTTTAAAGACACCTCCTCCTTATAAAGAAACCTTAGAAATTTTAGAAGAAAAGTTGAAAACAAAAGAAAGGAAAAACGAAAAATAGGGGCATGCACATCTTCCTCTCAGATACCCTCTCTCCTATTTACCCCCAAAAAAAAATTAAAAAAGACTCCCAAAAAGGGAGTTCTGCGACCTTCTTTGAGAAATTAAGGAACTAAACTCCTTAAACCTAACAACAATCTCTGGTCTATCTCCAAAATCTCAAAACTAAAGCCGAAAACTATCTCCGTCCCTGTGTCTTTCATTTATCATTATGCCCCGGATGTCAAATGTCACGTTTCAGCAACTCCTCTATGTTGTGCTTCCGGAAGCATAATCAATAAATTAAAAAAAGTAAATAATGGAAGATAATTTTAGAGATGAAATATTATCTCGTAAAATATTCCTGCCAACAATATTAAAATTAAAATCCAAGGAAAGAAACTCTTTGGCGCTATTTTTTTGTGATACATTAATAGAATCAAAATTCCATTAATTCCAAAACAGATACTTCCTACAAAAGAGACAACAGGAATAAATCTCTTAACTCCCAGTAGAAAAAGAAAAAATGGCAAAAGAGAGGCAACTAAAAAAGAAACAGTCTTTTTAAGTTTTAAATCGTACCATAATATTTTCTTCAGGGTTAAACCCAAGGTAATAAAAGAAGTGAAGGTAGTTAAGATTCCCATTAAAAGAGAAAGAGAGAAAATATCATTTCCTAATTTCCCCTTTAGTCCAGAAAGAGCATTTTCAGTGGTGGAAACGCCTGTAATCCCCAAAATTAGGTAAATAAAAAATAGATAAAATAGGGCAGAAATTAAAATGGCTGAGATGATTACTTTTGAGATTTCCTTTCTCTTCTCCTTTAACATCTCCTCTACCTCCGGAATTAAACTCGCTCCCCAAAAAGAAAAAAGAAGGGGTCCGTAAGGAAGAAATAAATCCTTGAAATGAGAAAAGGAGGAACCCAAGAATAGATTTTCACTATTAATCAAAATCCTTCCTTTAAAAAATACTCCTATTAGGACTAAAAAGAACAAAATTAAGCTGAGAAGTTCTATTTTCTCAATAGTTTTTATTCCAAAAAAAATTAAAAGACTCCCAAAAATAAAATAAAAACAGGTGTAGAGCAAATTACCTCCTCCAAAAAAAGGATTTAGCAGTTCCTTCAGAAATCCACCTCCTACAATTAAATAAGCCAAAAGAGACCCTAATAAACTAAAAAAAGTAGAAAAATAGGCTATTTTTTCTCCGGTTTCTCCCAAATGAACTCTAACAATTCCGGGAAGCCTTTTGAAGTCCGGGGTTTCTAATACCAATCTTCCAAAAAAAACCTGAACCAAAGCAACCAAGGGGATCAAAAATAAAAAATAAATTAAAATCGTCTTAAATCCTACTTTAAAAGTAATATAAGGCAGACTGAAAACTCCCACCCCTATAATAGTTCCTGCAAGGGTAACAGTGCTAAAAATTATTTTTTTCATAAAATTATTCCTTTGCCAGTATATTCTTCTCTCCGGCAAATTCTAACCACTCCCTCCTCTGGGACAATAACAACATACCATTTTTTCTTATTTGAGAAACAACCCCCTCCCCAATCCCCCCCCTCTCAAAGAGAAGGGGGAAGGAAAAAGGAGGGGGTGAGATTATGTTTCAACAGATCCGAGTCTGGTTGGTTGTTACTCTCTTCTTCATTTAATAAGCCGTCTAAACAACCCCTTCCCCAACCGATAAGACACAACCACTACTATTCCTATGATAAAAAGATACACTACTATCTGGACAGCCCTAAAGAACAATTCTATACTTCCTCCAATCAGGTCTTTCAAAATGTCAACCACATTCTCCAATGCTTTTCTTATTCGGTCTTTGAATTGGTCCAAAACATTTTCAGGCAAGATTCTTGGAGACTTCTTTTGCTTAATGCCAACCTGTAAGGTAGCATACTCTCCCCTTCTTTCCTGAGAAGAAATTTCTCTTTGGTAGGTTTTCTCCTTCCTTTTTAACTCTAACTCCTTCTCGGTTACCCTCATTAGCAATTCTATTTTATCTTTTCCTACAGCCATCTCCCTAATTTCCTCTCTTATTTTTTCGTAATCAGACAAACTCGTTTTTAAAATCTCAAACTCATCCAACTCTCTTTCAATTGAAATCCGATAATTTCTTATATTGTAGGATTTTACCTCAAACTTCTTTTTTAACTCCTCAACCAAATCAAGCAGTTTCTCCGAGGGAACCCTTAAGGTCAAATTTATCCGGGTATACAAATTAGTGCTTGACTTAGAACTTCTTTCAATATATCCCTGATAGTCTTTAACCAGAGATTTAATTTCAGCAGAATCACCTTCAGCATCTTTAGATTTTATCTCCACTGAACCCTCTTTTACCTGTATTTCTCCTCCCCCGCCTGTTTTCCCTTCCTGAAACCAAGGAGCCCTCAATCCCTTTCCTAAAGGTGGTGTCGGAGATTCTAAAAGCATATTCGGAGGAGGATAACCAATCATCACACCTCTTCTGCTTGCCGAAAAAGAACCGATGAAAGTATAAACAATCAGACCTACTATCACTACCCCTATTACAATGCCAACAAAGGCAATTTTATGGGTTTTTATCCATTCTTTTATTCTCATACTTTCTTTTATAAAGCGAAAAATTTTCGACCTTTATTTATTTGGAGAAAAGGAATCAGTTTTTATTCCCGCCGATTATCTCTACTATTACCCTTCTTCCTCTGGGACCATCAAACTCAGCAAGAAATATCTGCTGCCAGGTTCCTCTAATAATTCTGTTATCCTTTATCGGCAAAACCCTTCCCTGTCCAATTAATCCTGAAAGGATATGAGAGTCAGCATTGTCATCAATTTTATTATGCTCAAAATCAATCCCGGAGGTCAATTTTTTAAAAATCTCAATCCAGTCATTTTTTAATCCCCTTTCATTTTCAGTTAAAACAATCCCGGCGGTAGAATGAGGCACAAAAACCAAAGCCAAGCCGTTTTTAACACCGCTTTCCCCAACTATCCTTTCCACTTCTTCTGTAATATCTACCAACTGATACCTATTTTCGGTTGAGATATTAAGTTCTTCAAACATGTTTTGGTTATTTTTTAAGTTTCTAATCCGCTTATCTTGTTATATCAATGATTATGAGCAATGTGCAAAATTTATCTCCTTTAAACTCTGTCAAGAAATAGTATATAACACAGACATTCGGGGCGTTAATCATCAAGATCAAATCGATCCTTTTTTACAGCTTCTTCATCAAAAGGTTCAAGAAATAGTGTTTCCTCAATAGCCTTTATTTCATGATATACAAACGGATTTATCTTTATAATTTTTGGAGCTTCAATGATAACTTTTTCAGTTTTGCCTGATTTCAAATCTCTCAGATAATACTCAACTTTACCCTTTAGAATAATATTGATTTCTGGATTTTTTGAAGCGACTAAACCTTTATGATAATGTTCTCCAGCAACACCACCTTTTTTCAGGATTAAATAAATCCATTTGTCTCCACTTACTGAATAACGATAAACAATCTTTTCAGGCTTATCTTTCCATTTTTCTAATTCTTCAATTTGATACATAATAACCTGTTTAGCTTACGATTAAAGAGTTGGAGTTTCTCAAAAAGTTCTGTCTGGGCCATATTTAACAGCGTAAGTTGAGCATCTCTCTGGTTATTATAGCATAAATTTTTAAGGTTTTGGTCTTTTTCTTTTTTGAACTTCTTTTATATCTAAGGGCAAAGCCTTAGGTTTTTTTGCCTCATAAACAGAAATGACATTTTTAAAACCAGAGAATTCTTTCTTAATCTCTGCAATTTCTTTTCTGGCCAAGGGTTTTACCCTACAAGGCCTTAAAGGAGTATTAATTTGAATTTCGTCAGGATTTATTTCTTTGGCAATTTTTGCCATCTCTCTAGCAAAATCTTTATTTTCTTTGATAAACATAATTTGAAGAGCAAATTTGCCAGCAAAATCTTTTCTAAAAGACCTTATTCCTTCAATATATTTTTTAAATGAAATTCCTCTAACAGGATTGTTTATTATTCTAAAAGATTTCTCATCAAAGGCATCCAGTTTTGCCACTACAATGTCTAATTTCTTCAAGGTATTTTTTACTTCCCTTTTACCCAACAAACTGGAATTGGTCAAAACAGCCAAGGGCAAATTGGTATTTTTTCTTAAAAACTCAACAATTTCTAAAAGGTTTTCAGCCAAGGTTGGTTCACCTGTTCCTGAAAAAGTAATCACATCTGCTTTAACCTTGGGCAAATTTTCAGTTAAATCTTTTAAAATTCTTTCTGTTTTTACATAAACCTTTCTTTTGAGGGTCTTTTCTTTTGTTTCTCCCAATTGACAATAAATACAATCAAAAGAACAGACCTTTTTGCTTTTACAAATCAAATCTATTCCAAAAGACCTTCCCAATCTCCAAGAAGAAACCGGGCCATAAACTGTTTTCATATAACATTGAGATAATGCCTAATAAGAAAAAATAGAACCTCCTCTCCCCCAGTTTTCTAATCTCTGTTAAAATTTTGTCTGTTTTCCGTTTAATCCTCTCATTCGGGAAGAGAGAATGGGGGAAGAAAACTATTGGTAAGAGACCAATTCCTCTAAATTCTTTTTACTTTTTGGTCTGGAAAAATCTGCCGCGTAGCCAATCGGCATTAAAGCAACTATTTTGTATTCTTTGGGAACTCCAAGAATCTCTTTTGCCTTTTCTTGAGAGAAAGCCCCAATCCAACAAACACCCAGCCCTTCAGCCGTGGCTTGAAGAGCAATATGCTCCATGGCAATTCCCAAATCAACCGCATAGGCCGGCACACCGCTTCTCATTACCTCTTCCGGCTCTAAGGCAACGCCGGCAATAACAATCGGCGCCTGGGCAATAAAGCCCTGGCCGGCGGCTTCAGCCAATTTTTCTCTCTTCTCTCTATCTCTGACCACGATAAATTTATAGGACTGACGATTATGAGCCGAAGGCGCCAGTTGAGCCGCTTCAAGAATGCTTCTCAATTTCTCCTCCGGCATTGATTTGTCCTGATAACTCCGACAACTATATCTTTTTTGAAATACTTCTTTTATATCCATAATTTTATTTTCAAGACATCTAAATTGGTTTAGGTTCAGGTATTTTTTGCTATATTATGAATTGTTTTCGATCCTTTCTTATAATAAAAAGACAAGATAACCATTTATATCGGCATTAAATCACCAGCCGCCGCCTCCGCCGCCGCCTCCGCCGCCGCCAACACCTCCGATGCCTCCCACGCCGCTGCCGGACGAAGACATATTGGCGGCAATTGCCGAAGACAAAGCGGTAAGATTTGAAGAAAAACCTTTAGCGTCAAAGGATCTGCTGGTGCCCACATACCAGCAAGGAGCATATCTGGCAAAATATTCCTCTCCATAAATTTGTTTTATTCTTTTTATCCAAATATCAGTAATTCCAAAAACAATGGCATAGGGCAAAAGTTTTTCAAAGATACTTTCTTTTTCATAAAATTTAGCCCTGTCCTTATCAACGGTTTCCATAAACATTTTAAATCCTTTAATTTTCCATAAAGTTTCGGCTCCTTTTATTGTTCGCGATGGCATTACACAACTAAAAATAAAAACAATTCCCAAAGATAAGCCAAGAGATATTAAAGCAATCGGAGAAAATGCAATCCATCGGTCCAAAAAGCTAAATAAAAGCAGTAAAACAAAAAGTAAAACAAAACCTAATACTGATAATTTTTTACTCAAATTAATTCCTTTCTTTGTTATTAGTTGTTTTTCTATTAAATTTTCTCTGGTTTTTTTCTGAATAATTTTTACATTCTTATAAAACTTATTTCTTAACGAGGACAGTTTTATTTTGTCTCCTTTTTCAAAAATTTTTTCCAAAATAATTTTTTGAGTCAAAGTTAAGTTCTTTTCTATTTCGGGACGATGATTTCTAATTAACTGATAATCTTTAAAGTGAAATATTAAAAATTTTTCTTTTTCTATTTCTTTAATGGTAATCAATCCTTTTACTGCCAAATTAATTATCTCGGCAGTGATAAATTCGCTTTTAATCGCCTCTCTGCCAGTTGTTAAAACTCCTATTTCTAACGGCGTAAGATTTTCCGGCGGACTATACAAAGGAATAATCGATTTTTTTATATAAGGGTCTTTGCCATATTTCCACCATAAATAAAAACAAACAACAAAAACAAGCAAAGGAATTAAAAAATAAAAGTATTTCCTAAAATAAGGTCCGTAGGATTCCCAAAAACTAAAATGATAAGGAGAAAAAATGCCTTTTGGAAAAGTTACTGAAACTGTAATCCCCTGCCTTTTCTTTAATCCCTGAGTAGAATTGAATTCTAAAACATTGGGAGCGCTCCAGAAATAATGAGCCAAATCCTTTCTTTTTTCTCCCAAATAGCCAGTGTAATATTCTATTTTGACATTTTCTTTTGAAATCTCTTTCGGAAAAATCAATTTGGCGTGAAAATTATCTATTTCCAGGTCCCAAAAAGCGCCCAAAAGGTTCCAATAAAATTCATCAAAAGAAGGATGTTCAAATCTGATGACATTCCCTACTCTATAATGAATGAGATAGTTGTTAACTCCATGAACGGTTTTATGAGGGTCTCCAATTTTCCAAGTAAGAGTGCCCTTTCTATGAATTGTTTTATATTTATATGGCTTTCCTGAAAAATCTGTAATACTAATTAATTTTACTGGAGTTTTTATTTCTTTTCCGCCTTTGATTTTTATCTTGTCTGGAATAATCCTAAAAATTCCGTGCTTATTTGGCAGGTCTCCGCAATCGGCAGTAATTTTTTCCACAACATCTGCCGAAGAATTTTTATCTAAAACAATCTCGACATCGAAATTTCTAATATACCAGTCGCTGATAGACCTTCTCTGGGCAAAAGCCTCTGTATTTAAGCCAAAGCAAAAAATTAAAAAACAGACCAAAGCCAATATACTGCTCTTTTTAATATCCCAATTGCCTGCCATAGAAAGATTCTAAGGCCTTCTTTTCTCCTGAAGCGACATAATAAGTTCCCTTATTTTTTGGGGATTTGGCAGTTGGGGAAAGATAAACCTGACAATAGTGCCGGCTGTCTGAACCTCCAGATCGCCAAAGTTTAAGAAGGCGGCAAAAATGCCGGAAATTTTTACCGCGATGTCCTGAATTCTGCCCAAATCCGTCTCGTCCCTCTCATATCTAAAAAAACCCTTTGTCTCAATTCTGATAAGGCGCTTATTGGTTATAATAGTGCAGGTTAAAAGATAGACCATCAGATTATAAGAAAAGGCAATCCACATAACCAAAACATAAACGCTTACCAAAAACCAAAAGAGGCCGGAAATAAAAGGATACCAGGTAAAGCGGGAAATATAAAAGTAAGGCAAAAGAGGTAAAAAAAGAGAAATCAGAAATGCCCAGGAGGGAAAAAATAAAAAAAACCAGTGCCTTCTGGTTACCAAAACCGTCTTTTCCCCGGGAATCATCCCCCTAAAAGAACTAACTGAACTGGTCAGTGCCTTGATGATATGAGGCATATTTTATCCTGTTTTTGTCGCGGCTAAAAATTTTTTAATCAGGTCAAAGAGTTGGTCCCAATTGACCCGGCTCCATGCCCAAAGAGAAAGCATCAATAGAAAAACAGAAATCAAAAAGAAAGCCAAAACAACTACCTTTGGACGAACTCCGATGCCGAACCTAATCAAGTGGTAAATAATAATAAACACGTACCATAAATAAACAAGCACGGCAACGCCCAAAATAATATCTTGGATATTTTGCATTTTATTAAAAATCCTGTTAAATTAATTTGTGATTAATAAAAGCATAGAATAAATTTAATCCCCTTGTCAATATGCTCTCAATCAAAAGCCTGAAGACCAGAGTCTTTCAGCCGCCAAAAGACGACCTCTTTTCTTTTATTGAAGAAAATATCTCCCACCTGAAAGAGAAATCAATAATTGTTTTTGCCTCAAAAATTATCTCCATTTGGCAGGGCCGCTGCATACCAAAAGACTCAGTAAAAGATAAGGACGAGTTAATTAGAAAAGAAGCGGAACTTTATTTAGAAAGAAACAATCCCTTCAACAGATACGCAATGCTTACAATCAAAAACAATATCCTTATTCCCACTGCCGGCATAGACGAAAGCAACGGGGGAAACTATTACATTCTCTGGCCCAGGTCTCCGTTTTCAGCCGCTAAAAAAATCTATCGCTTCCTTAAACAAAAATATCAACTGAAAAAATTTGGGGTCATTATCGCCGACAGCCACTGCATCCCCCTAAGAAGAGGAACAATAGGAATATCTCTCGCCCATTGTGGTTTTTTCCCTCTAAAAAACTACCGGGGCAAAAAAGACATCTTTGGCCGAAAATTCAAGGTAAGTCAACTAAACATAACTGACTCCCTTGCCGCCGCAGCCACCCTGGTTATGGGCGAAGGCAGGGAACAAACTCCCATTGCCGTGATTGAAAACTTTACCGCTGTTAAATTTGAAAATCCCAACAAAAGCAAGGCCTCTGATATTAGAATAAAAAGGAAGGAGGATATTTACGCTCCTTTACTTTGGCAAGCCAAATGGAAAAGGGGAGGAAGTCGCCCTTGCCTCAAAAAGAAAAAGAAGGTAAAATAACAAAATGACTATAAAAGAAAGTGAAAATCTAACATATCAAAAGTTCCCTTTTGCCCCTGACGGCTCCGGCACCTATTCAGCGCCGTCAAAATCAATCCTTGACCGCTTTGAACATCTTGACTCTATACTGGTTTTACACTTTAGGAATGGATTTATCGCCAAGATCCAAGCCAAGAATCTTGACGGGGAAAGAGAACTGGCACTGGTAGCACAGAAATTAGAAAAATTTATCGGCAGGTCGTACGAGGAAATTCTTGATTTCAACTTCAATGGTAATAGAGGTCAACAACCTAACAACAAACCCCATTGATGAAAAATCTATCATAAAACAGGCAGAGAGGGTTTTAAAAGAAGAAATAGGCGGGAAAATTAAAAATAAAGATAAAATAAATCTGTCAATCGCGCTGGTGGGTCAGGGAAGAATAAGAGAACTGAACAGAAAATACCGGGGGAAAAACCGAACAACCGACGTCTTGTCCTTTGGCGGCAAAGATGGATTCTGGGAAATAGTTATCTGTATTAGAGAGGTCAAAAAAAACGCTAAAAGATATAACGTGCCGTTTGAAAAGGAATTGACAAGGGTCTTAATCCACAGCCTGTTGCATTTACTGGGATATGAACACGAAAAATCTGAAGAAAAGGCAAAAGAAATGAAGGAAAAAGAAGAACATTATCTTAATCTTTTATGGCAAAAACAAACATTGTAACAGGATTAGACATCGGTTCCGGAACCATAAAACTTGTTTCCGGCTTCAAAAAATTATCCTCCTCTCAATCAAACAAAACCAGAGAGGAAGAAGAAAATATTGAAATTTTAACCAAGGTTAAAGAGGTCTCTTTCGGAGTTAGAAGAGGGATTGTGGTAGATGTAAACAAGGTTTCCAAAATAATCGCCTATCTTGTTGAAAAGTCCCAGGAGGACTGCGGAAAGCAAATAAAAGAGGTTATAGCAAGCGTCGGCGGGAGTCATATCTTCTCCAGAAACTGCCACGGATTGGTTTCTGTTTCAAGGGCAGACCAAAAAATTTCAGAAGAAGACATTGACCGGGTCCTTCAGGCGGCTCAAACCTTTTCTCTGCCTTCCAACAAGGAAATATTGGATGTGCTTCCCAAAGAATTCATTGTTGACGGAGAAGGTGGAGTAAAAGACCCCCTGGGTATGCAGGGCATCCGCTTGGAAGTGGATGCAGTAGCAATAGTCGGTTTCTCGCCCTATCTAAAAAACTCTGAGCAAGCCATATTAAATGCCGGCATTACTCGGATTATAAATTTGGTCCCAAATCCCCTTGCCAGCGCCAGGGCTGTTTTAACCTCCAGAGAAAAAGAACTGGGGGTTGTCCTTTTAGACATAGGTGCAGGAACCAGCAATTTAGCGGTGTTCAAAGAGGGAAATTTAATCCACCTTGCCATTCTCCCTATTGGCTCGGGTCATATCACCAACGACATCGCTGTCTGTCTAAAAACAGATATTGATACGGCTGAAAAAATAAAACTCCAGTTCGGCGCCTGTTTTCAAGAAAAAAAGAACAAGAAAAAGACAAGAAAAAAAGAACAAATAAAAATTAAAGGAGAGAGGCCGGAAGAGTCCTTAACATTTACTCCTAAAACCCTTTCTCAAATCATTGGAGCACGGGTTGAAGAAATTCTGGGAGAAGCCCAAAAAGAGTTGAAAAAACTTGGTAAAATTGAACTTCCAGGAGGAGTGGTATTGACCGGCGGTGGAGCAAAAATGCCGAAACTCAAGGATTTTTGCAAAAAATACCTAAAACTCCCCTCACGGCTCGGCGCGCCGAGAGGCTTTTCTCCCCAAATTGACGACCCCGCCTTTTCAACCGCCTGTGGCCTGCTTCTGGAAGGACTTGACTCAATAGAAGAAGAGTCCCCTTCAAGACTAAAAGGGGTATGGAATCAACTAAAGAAATTTCTCCGGGAATTTGTTCCCTAAATTATGAAAACTCCTAAGAGATTATCTCCAAAAATCAAAATAGCAGGCGTAGGCGGAGCAGGCTCCAACACGGTTTCTCGGCTAATGAGGTATAACCTAGAAGGCATAGAACTTATTGCCCTAAATACCGACGAGCAAGACCTAAAAAGAACCAGCGCCCATTTGAAAATAAGAATCGGCAGAAAACTGACCCAAGGACTGGGCGCCGGGATGAATCCCAAACTCGGAGAAAAAGCGGCTGAAGAACAAAAAGAAGAAATCAAAGAAGCACTCAAGGGCGCAGAGCTAATTTTCATTACCCTAGGAGAAGGCGGCGGAACAGGCTCCGGAGCAGCACCGGTAATTGCTGAAATCAGCAGGGAATTAAAAATTCTCAGCGTAGGTATTGTAAGCCGTCCATTCTCCTTTGAAGGCAATATACGGCGGAAAATTGCTGAAAACGGCATCCGAAAACTAAAAGAAAAGGTTGACAGCCTTATTGTTATTCCCAACGACAAATTATTACTCCTTTCAGGTCCTGAAGCAAGTATTTCCGAGGCCTTCTGGAAGGGTGATGAAATACTTAGAGAAGCGATCTTGGGGATTACTGACCTTGTTGCCTCCCGGGCAATTATTAATGTGGGGCTTGCCAGTGTTAAATCGGTTTTGAAAAACTCGGGCAGGGCTGTATTCGGAAGCGGAGAGGCAGAGGGTGAAAAACGAGCGGAAAAAGCGGCTGCTGCCGCCCTTAGTTCTCCCCTTGTTGAAATATCTCCCAAGGGAGCCAAGAGGGTATTGTTCAATGTTTCGGGAAGAAACATCTCTCTTGGAGAGGTTGAAGAAATAGCAAACTTTATAACCAAAGAGGTCAGCCCGGAAGCCAAAATAACCTTCGGGGCAAAAGAGGACCTCTCTCTCAAAAAGGGAAAAATAAAGGTAAGCGCCATCCTCACCGATTTCTAATGAAAAAAAATACAAGGGTCAATAATAAAAAATCTCCTAAAAAACGGGTTGCTGTTTTTGATTTAGACGGCACGGTCTTTAGGTCAAGCCTTCTGATTGAACTTTTAGAGGAACTGATTGAGGAAAAGATATTCCCAAAAAAAGCCCGAAAAGTATATAGCCGAGAACTTCAAAACTGGCTGAATAGGAAGGGCTCCTATGAGGATTATATAGAGAAGGTAATCTTGGCATATCACAGATTTATAAAAAAGAAAAAGGCTGAAGATGTCTGGAAGGCGGCAAGGAAGGTGGTCTCTGCTCAAAAAAACTTTACCTACCGATTTACCCGTTGCTTGGTTTCAGAATTAAAGAAAAACTACTATCTGCTGGCTATTTCCGGCTCCCCCCAGGAAATGGTCAGGGAGTTTGGAAAAAAATTCGGCTTTGATAGAACATACAGCCGAATTTTCGAAACAGATAAAAAAGGAAGGTTTACCGGGAAAATTCTTTTTGAAGATATGATTAAAGACAAGGGAAAAATCCTGAAAACAGTGGTCAAAAAGAAAGGACTTAGTCTAAAGGGGTCAATAGGGGTGGGCGATACAGAGGCCGACATCCCCTTTCTAAAATTGGTCAATTATCCCATTGCCTTCAATCCAAACCTTCGACTTTACCGCTACAGCCAAAGGAGAAAATGGCCTGTTATTGTAGAAAGAAAAAATGTTGTTTATAGGCTAAACAGAGGAAGACTGCCTCAGGCAGTAAAGACGGTTCTGAAAAACCTAAAATGCCCCAGATAGAAACCTCTCTTACTCCTTCCAAAATTCTCCTTTACCTCTGCCTCTCCTTTATTGGAGGCATTTTTCTTGCCTCCTTCCTTCCTATCTCTTCTATTCTCCTTCTGGGAATTCTGATTTTAGGGATTCTTTTTATCTCGGTGTTCTGGTCTCACAAGGCCTTTGTCGTCTTGGGCTCCTGTATTCTGCTCCTGGGCATTGGGATACTAAGATACCAAAACCTTAATGCCCGGGCTGAAAACAATAAACTGACAAAAAACAACAATAATGACCAGGTGATTGCCTTGACCGGAATAATTGTCAGGGAGCCGGAGATCAGAGAAAGAAATACCCGATTAACAATTGAGGTGGAAACCCTAAAAGGACAGGCAATAGGGCCTGCCAAGGGCAGGGTTCTGATAACAACGGGAAAATATCAAAAATACCGCTATGGCGACAGGTTATGGATAAAGGGAAAATTAAAATCCCCGCCCGTTTTTGAAGACTTCAATTATCGGGACTATCTAAAAAAGCAGAGGATATATTCTCTGATGTACTTTCCCAAAATCCAACTAATTTCCCAAAACCAGGGAAACCCTATTTACGCAGGCATTCTTTCTGTCAAAAAGAAACTCCGAAATTCAATCTATCAACACCTCTCCCCTCCCCGTGCTTCCATTCTCGCCGCCCTTATCTTGGGAGACAAGGGTCAGGTTTCCAAAGAATGGAAGCAAAAATTAAATCTGGCTGGCTTGAGGCATATTGTCGCTATTTCCGGAATGCATATAGCCATCCTAACCAGCATTTCAATGACAATCCTAATCGGATTGGGGTTGTGGAGGAATCAGGCATTTTACCTAACCATTGTCCTTATATCTCTATTTATCCTAATGAGCGGGCTTCAGCCCTCGGCTGTAAGGGCAGGAATTATGGGAGGGCTCTTTCTACTTGCCCAGCATTTGGGAAGAATGGCTGTCTCTTCCCGCTCACTGATTTTGGCAGGAGCGCTGATGCTTGCCCAGAATCCTCTCCTCTTGAAATCTGATGTCGGATTCCAACTCTCATTTTTGGCAATGATGGGAATTATCTATTTGACGCCCATTTTCCAAAACTGGCTAAGATTTATCCCCAATGCGTTTCAGTTAAAAAACATTTTGTCTATGACGCTCTCGGCTCAGATATTCACCCTGCCCCTTCTTATTTACAACTTTGGCTACATCTGCCCCTTTTCGGTTTTTAGCAATCTTCTAGTTGTCCCTATCCTTCCCTATATTATGGGAACGGGATTTATTTATGCCTTTGCTGGAGCACTCTGGCAAAAGCTGGGCTGGCTTTTCTCCGGCATGGCCTGGCTTCTTCTGACCTATGTAGTAGAGGTAGTAAAATTTTTCTCCGGCCTTCCTCCCCTTGTCCTGAAACTGCCCTGGCAGGGCCTGTTACTCTTTTACCTGATTTTAACCTCCCTTGTCTGGAAATTGTTAAAAAACCAAAAAACAAGATTTGTTAAGGTTTGACAGAAAACAGGTAAAGAGGTAAAAAAAATACAATGCTTTCAATTATTATTCCAGCCCTAAACGAAGAGAAGCATTTGCCTATCCTGCTTTCCCAGATTAAAAAACAGGATTTTTCTGACTATGAGATTATTGTGGCTGATGCCGGCTCAAAAGACAAAACAAGAGAGATAGCCCGCTCCTTTGGATGTATAATCACAAAAGGCGGGCTGCCGGCAAAGAGCCGAAATGAGGGAGCAAAGGTAGCAAGGGGAGATATTTTTTTATTTATGGACGCTGACAACATCTATCTCCCAAATCACTTTTTGAAAACCCTCTTGAAAGAATTTAAGAGAAGAAAATTAGGAGTGGCTTCCTTCCCCATTTATCCTGACGGAAACTGGTTTGACAAAGTTGCCTATTTTTTTTATAATTTTTGGACTGAAATCTCTCAAGGATTCTTACCTCATGCCACAAACTCTATTCTGATAAAGCGCGAGGTCTTTGAAAAAATAAAGGGATTTGATGAGGAAATAAAAATCGGTGAAGACCATGACCTTGCCCGAAGGGCATCAAAAATTGCTCCCTTTGGGTATATCAAAACAGAGCCGGTTTTAACCTCGGTAAGAAGGTTTGAAAAAGACGGCCGGCTAAAAACCTACTCTAAATACCTTCTTGCTGGGCTTTATATGCTCCTTTTTGGTCCTGTTAAAAAAGAAATTTTCAGGTACCGATTTGATGATTTAAAAGAAAAAAGAAAAAACAATCCCCAAAACAAACCCAAATGACAACAAATTACCGGCAAGACAACTAAAATAAACTATGGACATGTATCAACTGCCAAAATTTAAGCCGAGAAAACTACTTCCCTCAAAGTGGGTTTCTTGGCAGGGTAAATTTATAGAAATAGTTTTGATAGTCTTACTCTCCCTCACTGCTGGAGGGGTAGGAGGAGTTTTGAGCCAAAACTACTTCTTTTCTCTGACAAAAGAACTTCTCTCAAGAACTAACATTAAACTTCCTCAAAACAACCAAGAGCAAAAATTAGAGTCGGTTAGCCCAAAATGCTCCTCCTCTATTCAGCAAGAAATGGTAATAAAGGCGGTAAAATCAGCCTCCCCCGCTGTGGTAAGCGTAGTAATAACAAAGAATGTGCCGAAAATGAAACTGTATTACAGAGAAGAAAACCCCTTTAAGGACTTCGGCGACTTTTTCTTTGATATTCCATTTGAATTTAAGGTGCCCTATTACAAACAAGAAGGAACAGAGAAAAAAAAGATAGGGGAAGGAAGTGGATTTATTATCTCAAAAGACGGTTTGGTTCTGACCAATGCCCATGTGGTTTCAGACAAAAGCGCTGACTATACCGTTTTTACAAATGAGGGCAAAAAATACAAAGCCACGGTCTTGGCTCGAGATTCAATCAGAGATATAGCAATTGTAAAAATTGAAAAGGGAGGTCCTTTTCCCACTATCCCCTTGGGCAACTCCGACCAACTCCAGATTGGTCAAACAGTAATCGCTATCGGAAACGCCTTGGGAGAATTTAGAAACACGGTCTCAGTAGGAGTAATCTCTGGCTTGGGAAGGACAGTAACCGCCTCCGGAGGAAATATTATTGTCACCCAGGAAGATGTCATCCAAACCGATGCCGCTATTAATCCGGGAAATTCAGGCGGTCCTCTTCTAAATCTAAAGGGTGAAGCGATAGGTGTAAATTTTGCTATGGCAAAAGGAGCCCAAAACATCGGGTTTAGCATTCCTATAAATGCAGTCAAAAAAGATATTGAAGAGGTTAAAAAATATGGAAAAATCACCTATCCATTTTTGGGGGTAAGATATGTCTTAATCAACGAAAAAATCAAAGAGCAAAATGGCTTATCAGTGGACTACGGCGCCCTGATTGTCAGAGGAAGCAGAGGAGAAGAAGCAGTAATCCCCGGCTCCCCGGCAGAGAAGGCCAATCTTCAAGAGGGAGATATTATCCTTAGTTTCAATGGTGAAAAAATCACCGCTCAAAACAGCCTGGCAAAAATCATAAGAAAATACAAACCGGGAGACAAGGTAACCTTGGAAATCCTGAGAGGTGAAAAAAAGAAAACCGTTGAGGTTGTTTTGGGAGAAAGAAGTGGTTAGGGCAGGGCAAACTTTTTAATCTCTTCAATGGAAATGACAGAAACCCTGCCGGATTTGTCAACATAGTTTAATCCAAGAACATTCCCCTTAATGTCAAAAAGCGCGCTACCTTGGGCTTCTTTTTCAACGATATTGGTTTCAAATTCATCTTCTCCAAGATATCTAAGAATCCCCTCGTTTGCGAAATAGGCGGGTTTTTTTTCTCTAAAATCCACCCCTACCAAAAACACCCGCTCTCCCAATTTGACCCTGCTTGGCTGAGCAAAGCCAACAGTAGGAAAATCATCTCCCTTTAACTGAACCAAAACCAAATCCCTTTTGGTATCCCTTTTCAAAAGTTGGTATTTTACTTTTTTCCCCTTGAAATAAAGGGTGGAAACCCCTCCCTTGGGAAAAAGTTGAGCCAAACTGACAGCCATTCCGTCTGAGGTAAGAATAAGCCCGGAGCCATTTAACCGCTTCCCTCTTTTGGTCCGGGTCTCAATTCCAATAACCGCTCCTTTTGTCCTTTCAAGAGCATCAACAAGAGCCCTATTTTCTTCAATATAAATCTTCTGGGTTTTATTTATGACGTAAACAGGGGTGGATGAAGAATTGGGCGGATAAAAAAAAGATGTCCCCACAAAAAGGGGCAAAAGAAACTGGCTGCCAAAAATCCCTCCTAAAATTCCCAAAACAAAAACGGTCAGGACCTTAAAAACATCTTTTAACATACAGCATTAAACAGCCACACCTTCTTTAATTTTGGAGGACTTTCTGGAGTCAAAAATTTTAATTTTACCATTCTCAAAAGCAATCCTAATCCTATCCCCCTCCTTGACCTCTCCGGACACTATCTTTAGAGCAAGGGGATTTAATATCTCACGCTCTATTACTCTTCTTAAAGGCCTTGCCCCAAGGTTTGGATCAAATCCCTTTTGGGCTAAAAACTTCTTTGCCGACTCTAAAACCACAAGATGAATCTTTTTCTTCTTTAACCGCTCTATTACCTTAGCCAATTCCAAGTCCACAATTTTCTTAATCTCCTCTTTGCCCAAATAATTAAAGATGATGATTTCATCAATACGATTTAAAAATTCAGGTTTGAATGTTGCCCGCAGGCTGGCCATCACCTTCTCTCTTAAACTATCCCTTCTGGAGTCCTTTTCATCCTTCACAAACCCTACCTTTGACTCCTTGGCTATTATATCCGAACCAATATTGGATGTCATAATAAGAATTGTATTCCTAAATGAAACCACCCTCCCCTTTGCATCTGTCAAACGACCGTCTTCCAAAATTTGAAGCAACAGATTAAAGACATCGGGATGGGCTTTCTCAATTTCGTCAAGCAAAACTACTGAATAGGGACGATGTCTGACCTTTTCAGTCAACTGCCCTCCTTCCTCATAGCCAACATAGCCGGGCGGACTGCCGATTATTTTTGAAACCGAGTGCTTTTCCATATACTCTGACATATCCAAGCGGACAAGCGCCTTCTCGTCATTAAAAAGAAATTCGGCTAATGCCCGAGCAGTTTCTGTCTTTCCAACCCCTGTGGGTCCCAAAAACATAAAAGAACCCATTGGCCTATTTTCTGGAGCAATACCTGCTCTTGCTCGCCGGATAGCATTGGAAATAGCCGAAATTGCCTCCTTTTGACCTACCACCCTTCTTGAAAGAATCTCTTCCATTCTCTCCAACTTCCTTGCCTCGGCTCTTAAGAGTCGGTTAACCGGGATTCCTGTCCAATCTGAAACCACCCTTGCCACATCCTCCTCGGAAATCTCCTGCCTTAAGATGGGATTCCCCTGTTGAAGACGCCGAAGTTTACGCTCTTCTTTTTTCAGTTCCTTCATCAGCCGGGGAACCTCTCCATACTTCAATTCAGCAACCTCTTGAAGATTGGCTCTGGCTGTCTCTCTTTCTATCCTAAAGCGAAGGTCTTCAAGTTCTCTTTTTATCTTTTTAATCCTTTCAATAGTTTCCTTTTCGCTCTTCCATTTGCTTTCAATGGCTTTTGCCCGTTCCTTTAGGTCGGCAAGTTGTCTCAAAAGAGCCCTTTCTTCTCTGCTGTTCTTCTTTACGGTTTTTGCTTCAATCTCCAAGGATTGAATCTCTTTTTTCAGAATATCCAAATCCTCCGGCTCTGATTCCGTCTCTAACCGTAAGCGGCTCATTGCCTCGTCCATTAGGTCAACCGCCTTGTCGGGCAAAAAGCGGTCTGAGATATATCGGGCAGATAGTTGAGCGCAGGCAACAAGAGCCTGGTCGCTGATTTTCACTCCATGATGAAGTTCATATTTTTCCTTCAGTCCCCTTAATATAGCAATGGTATCAGCGATTGAGGGCTCAGCCACATAGATAGGCTGAAATCTTCTTTCTAAGGCAGGGTCCTTTTCAATGTATTTCTGATACTCCTTAAGGGTAGTGGCTCCAATAGCCCTCAATTCTCCTCTGGCTAGGGCTGGCTTCAAAAGATTTGAGGCATCCACCGCACCTTCTGCCGCACCCGCACCAACAATGGTATGAAGTTCGTCAATGAATAGAATATAGCGGTCCTTTGCCCGTTTGACCTCCTTCAAAAAGGCCTTTACCCTGTCCTCAAACTCTCCCCGATACTTTGTGCCGGCCACCAAGGCGCCAAGGTCTAAACTGATAATTTCCTTGTCCCGCAAACTCTCCGGCACCTGACCTGAAACAATTCTCTGGGCAAGCCCTTCCACGATGGCTGTTTTTCCCACACCGGCTTCTCCAATTAAAACAGGATTATTCTTTGTCCTTCGGGATAAAACCTGCATTAGACGCCGAATCTCCCTTTCCCTGCCAATCACCGGATCCAATTTTCCCCTTCTGGCTTCAATGCTGAGATTTCGGGCATACTTTTCTATCACCTGATATTTTGTTTCCGGCTCTGGGTCGGTAATTCTCCTCCCTCCCCGGAGGAGAGACAATTGTTTCAGAAAATTCTGATAATTCAAATTTCCATACTCCAAAGTGCCAGTGGAGCCACCAGGGTAAATAAATCTTGCCTTGTCTAAAATCTCCTTGGCTTTTGTTTGAGTAGATAAAAGAGCGAGAAAGAAGTGTTCCACCGAAATAAACTCATCTCTCAGTTTCATTGCCTCCTGCCTGGCTTTATCCAAAACCTTGGCCATATCCTGGGTGAGGTAAAACTGACCAAATGTTTGAGGGGTGGCAATAATCGGAATTTTATCCAAGGCAATCTCCACATCCCTCTTCAGCGCCGTAACATCCACCCCCATCTTTTGAAGCAAATTCAAAATCACGCTCTCTTCTTGAGACAATAAAACATACAAAAGATGAAGGGCGTCAATCTGCTGTTGCCCCCTTTCTCTGGCTATGTCTTGAGCCATCAGCAGGGCCTCTTGGGCCTTACGAGTAAAATTTTGTCCTCCCGGTGTTAACATACTCATACTACTGCTAAACTAACAAAAATTAACCAAAAAATCAAGATTTTTCAACCATTTTTCGTAGTCGAGGAGGCCTGTCGAGGTTTGACCTCGACTCGACTTACTTGAGAATGTGAGAATATTATTATAGCGCTAAAACAATGAAGGAGTTATTTGTTAAAAATTTCTGTCTTGCCTTATCAATATTTTTTATCGCTGAATTTTAAAAAGCGTCTTAATTTCTCCCATTAAATAGTTAAGATGGAGAAAAAGTAAAGAGGTTCCAAAAAACCACTTTAAGAGAAAAAGAATAAAGGTTCCATAAAATGGAAGATAAAACCTATTACAAAAAAGTGGCAAAAAAATAACCACAAGAAATATAATAGATGCCGCTTCGCTCCAAAAAAGCCTTCTTTCTATCTCGCCTTTCAAAAACCTTCTAAGAATATAGAGAAAGTGAAAAATTCCAAGAATAAAAAGAGTAAGAACAAAACCTGCGAGCAGAGCCATGCTATATGCCTCTTGAACAACCTCTATCTGCTTTGAAAAGGTTTGGCTTATTGTCTTTGAGATTTTTAAAAAATAATTTAGAAAGAGAAATAAGAACAAAATGCTACCGGGGATGTTGAATAACCTCATAAAAGACTTTCTCCACTTGTGCCATTTTTTCTCCAATCCTCTTCCCCCTCGGCGGGTTTGAATCGTATAAAAAAACCACAAGGTCAACAATAAAAAAAAGATGCTCATCAATATGCCTGCCTGCCCTGGGAATAACATATCCACAAACCAAAAAATCCACCCCATACTGCTTATCCACACCAATTCTTCCATTGCTATCAATTTTAAGTAGAGGTTTTTAATGTCGGAAAAGAAACTAAAGGCAATTTTATCCCTTGAATATCTCATATTTTTCTAATTAATCTTTTGATTTTTTATTTAATATCTCTCGCCCCGTTTTGTCCATTAAAAAATTTTAATCTTTAATTTTCTTTTCTGTTCTATCCGACATTTCCCTATTTTGCTCTCCAGTTCCCCCTTTCTCTGACTTTTGCAAAACAAGGCCAAATTACTCAAAATTCATAAAATCGTTGCCCCAGGAGCAAAACTGACATTGGCTGTGAGAAGCAGGTTTAGGACCGCGAATGCATCTTACTGCCCTTTGAAAAATATCATATCCTCGTTTTGGATTTGTTTCTATTTTGTAAGCCTCAACCTTAAACTGGACCTTCCCGTTTTCCCCTACCTGGGTGGGGATATAATATATCAAATAACCAAATGACAAATGCCTGTATCCCTCTGCTTCTAACAAAAAAGTATAGCAGTCAAGTTGGGTCTGGTAATAAGAAAGAGAATTTTCTTTCAAATCAAATCCCCGCGTTTTGTAATCTACCGGAATAAAATAATCCCCATCTACGAAGCATTCATCCAAACCGCCGAATAAACAGGCGTTTAATTCTTTATCAAAAAACCTCGGCGAACTTGTCTTTGTGATTTTTCGCCACTCATTTAAAAGTTTTTGGTCCTCCAAAAGTTTCCCTCGCACCTTTCCCTTAATTTCAGGCGGCATCTCCCCGTTCTCTCTGCAGTGATCAAAATACCTTTTAATCAAATTATCCATTCCTCTTGGCAGGGTTGAACTCGGTCCTTCAGGCCTATGAATTCCTTTTACCATATGCAACCAAAAACAAAGCGGACACTCCTGAAAAAGATTAAGTTTTGACGGCGAAAGATAAATCGTCTGATTATTATCAATCATAAAGAAATCTCAAATCTATATGGAAATATCTAATAATTCAGCAATTTAATTAAATGACTAAAAACAAAAAGTTTTCTTTTCTTCTTTGGAGGAACAAAAGAATTAATAATTTTTTTACTTAACAATCTTTTAACCAACCTTGAAGCAGTTACTCTGTTTGACTTAATTGCCTTTGATAAATCAGAGATATTAAATATTGGTTTTTCAAAAATAAAATCTACAACTTGAGTAATATAAGGAGATTTTATTTCTCGTACTATTTCTTTTACTTCATTATTGAGGGATTTTATTTTATTGATAATTTTTTGAGTTTCTTCTGATTGCTTCTTTACAGAAATTAGGAAAAATTTTATCCATTGTTCATGATTTCGCTCTACATCAACCAAATGCAAAGCATCGATATATTGGTTTCTATTTCTTTCAAAATAACCACTCAAAAACAAAATCGGCTGATAAAGTAATCCTTGCTGATAAAGATATAAAGGAACCAACAATCTCCCAATTCGTCCATTGCCGTCTCTAAAAGGATGAATTGCTTCAAATTGATAATGAATAATTGCCGATTTTATTAAAGGGTTCTCTTTAAAATTTAAAATATAGTTCTCCAAATTCTCCATATATTCTTGAATTAAAAATGGCTCTGGAGGTATATAAGTTGCCTTTTCTATCGTTGCTCCTTTCTCTCCAATAAACACCTGTTCTTTTCTAAATTCGCCTCTATACCTCTCTCCCCTTGCTCCTTTTAAAAGAATACTGTGAAGTTCTTTAATAAAAGAAAGATTTAATTTTCTATATTTTAAAACGTTCATAGCCCAAACCATCGCTTTTCTGTAATTAACTACTTCAATAGTATCGTTGTATTTTCCTTCTCTGGTTGCCTCAAACATAAAAACATCAGAAACAGTGCTTCTGGTGCCTTCAATTTTAGAACTAACTGTTGCTTCTTTTGCTGTTAATGGTGAAATCAATAAAGAAGGATTCTGAAGATCTCTCTGTAAACCATCTAACTTTCCCAATTCAAAAGATGCTTCTGCCAACTCGTGAGCAAAAAATCCAATATTTATTTTTACCGGTAATTTTGGAGGCTTTGCTGAAATTATCTTCATAAATGTAACACTTTTTGCTTTTTCTGTTACATTCTATCGTAAATGCAACACAAGTGCAACATTTTATAATTCTCAATTATCTTATGCCTAAAATTAACCAGTTATTTTATCTCAAAAATTTTGTTTCTTTTTTAAAACCTCTTTAATTCTTACCCCCAAGCAGACCTCAAAAATAATTTTTCTGCTTTCTTATATTTTTTTTCTAACTCTTTCACGATATTATTCTTTAATCTTTTCTTCAGCCTCTTCAAAACTTCCCCATAAAACCACAGTTTTTCTTCTATAGAAGCGTTAAATTTTTTAGCAATTTTTTCTCCCTGCTCTTTGTAAGCATCTATAAATGAATTTAGATTATGAATTTTGTCTGCAGCGCAAACCATTAAAGCCTCCCTGCTAGCCGACCTCAACCCTTCTAAATAATTAGACTTCCTCATCCGCCAGGTCTTCTTTTTTTCACCTTTGCTTTTTAAAGTTTTCTCTTCAGACACCTGCTTTACTATTTTTGTAATTTTTTCACCAAAATCCTTTTCCATATCAGTTTCAGAATAACCGGGAACATCTTCTAAAACATCGTGAAGCAAACCAGCCACGATGATGTTCTCATCATTGGTATAATCAGATAAAATAAAAGCCACCGAATAAGGATGGGTAATATATGGCAATCCATCGCCTTTTCTTTTCTGCCTGTAATGCAAAACCCCTGCTAAATTAATTGCTTTTTGAATTTTAGGAGTGAGTTTCATCTTACCAACCTTCCCTTAAATGCTTTGTCTAAAATTGATTAATTTGGGCAATATGCCGCAAGATATCGTCCAACTCTTTTTTTTATTTTCTGCCTTTGTTCTTCATTGAAACTCCGTATTTATAATTTCACTTCCCGCTTAATTTTTTACCCTAAACCATTTATGATTAAAATTCAACCTTTACCTACTAAATAAAAAAATGACGCCAAAACAATATTCCAACATTCTTAAGAATATGAGAATGTTTTATATTTTTCTTCAAAACTTGTTAATGAATTTCTATTCCTCGGATGTTTATTCTTTCTAAATTAACAATCCTTCTGCATTCTCTTATAAAATTATCAAACCTTGCTTTATCTTTAATAATTTCAAAACTTTTAGGAAATTCTTTCTTTAAAACCTTAATAAATTCCTCTCCAGCCGACCGGATATTAATCATCTCAAACCAATAAAAATCGGTAAAATCCCTGGTCTTTTTAATAACATCTTCTAAATCTATCAGTCCGGGAATAATTGGGCTGACAAAAGTATAAGTTTTTATTTTGTTTTCTTTAAGAATTTTTAAAGCCCTTATTCTTTTTTCGTTTGCCGGCGAAAATGGCTCAAAAACCTTTTTTAAGGGACCATCAAAACTATTTATTGTCAAACCGACTTCAATATTTTTAAACTTTTTAAAAATATCAACATCCCGCAAAACCAAATCAGATTTAGTAAGAATGCAAAATTTAATTCTTTTGTCCAGATTTTCTAAAACTTCGCGGGTCAGTTTTAATTTCTTTTCAATCGGCTGGTAAGGATCGGAAACAGAACTCATATAAACCCAGCCGTCAACATATTTTCCTTTTACCAGTTCTGGAGCGTTCACTTTTACTTCCACCCAACTCCCCCACTTTCCATAGTTATCCGGCCGCCATTGGCACATAAATTTAGCATAGCAATACAAACAAGAATGAGAACAGCCCACATATTGATTGATCACCCATTTTGCCCCGGGAATCTTTGTCCGAGTAAAAATTGACTTGGCTTTAACTTTAAAAATTTTAATTTTCATGATATGGTTATTTAAAATACTATACAAGTTATCGATTCATTTGAAAATTTAACACAAGAGTGATTTGAAAAATAATCTTTCATTTAACAAACACTCAAAAATATGAAAAAACTATCCAAATTAGAATTTTTAATCCAGCTCACCTTTGCTTTGCTCGTGTCTGGACTATTTATTTATCTAAGAGCAGGAGGAAACTTATTAAGAGAAATAATCATTTCCACACTCCTTTTTATAATGATATTATTTGCTCTACGCAATTATAAGTTTTCTCCTGTATGCAGGGCTTTCTTGGTATGTATTATAGGTTTCTTATTTCTTACTTTTTTATACTCCCCGTGGATAAATTCCTTAATTAGAATTGATTCTGATTCTCGTTTTTTAATATCTGTCGTCTTAATTTGGATGATGCTTATTGGATGGTTTGTCATTGCTTGGCGGGATAAGTCCTTTTCTTTTAAAACTAAAAAGGCAATGATTTCTGTTGCCTTAATAATAGCATTATTGGCAACCTTGGTTTTTGCTTATTTTTCGGTTCAAATTTTACCTAACATACTTAATAAATATACAGAGGAAAAATTGAATATAGAAGCTTCTCCTTCAATATCATCACGCGCTACTTTAATTTCAGTAATTCCTTCTTCGTTAATATTTTTTATAGGAGTATTTATAGGGATATTCTTGATGGAATGGTTGGTACTTAAATGGATACATAATTTTGGTGGCAAGAAAAAACTAAAAAGAAAACTAAGGTATAAAGAGATAAAAGATAGTTCTTGGATTAAAGATATATAATCTTCAACTCTTTGTCATATTTATTGCTTATTTTAATCTTCACGCTTTGCCTGCCCCGCAGGAATTCCCCTTACAAACAAAACTCACCTTCTGGTCTTTGAAGAAAAATTTCAATCTCAGAATCAACTTTTATTCTCCATTTATAGGCTTTTCTAATTCTTTAGTTAATTTTTTCATTTTCTCTCTAAAAGTCACGCAGTCATATTCTGAATACTCCAAAACAGAGTTGGGGCATCTTTATTTTTTATACCAATTTTTGATTATCTCTTTTGCCGCTTTATTGTCTTTGAATTTAAACTCTAAATTTGACCAGCCCAAAAAGCAGTATCCGTCAACCTTCCCCCAGGTTTCTTGAAAAATTGTTTTGAAAATCTCAGCCTGCACCTCCTTTGAAACCATTGACCTTTCGGCTCCCAATTCTCCAAAAAAGAAACCCTTTAAATTGTATTTTTCTTTTAAATTGCCCGCTTTATTAACCGCTATGCTTAAATGATTTCTTAATTCATCATACCTCGCATCTGCCCACATTATGTCAAAAGCCAGATAATCATATCCGCTTATATCTCCAATATTCTCAGGACCAATATCGGCAAGTTTCAAAACTAAATTTCCAGAAAAAAGAGACCTCAAATCTTGGGATTTTTTAATCCACTGGTTAAGCAGGTTTTTATCGGCAAAGACGAGATTGGGCTCGTTTAAGGGAGAATAAAACTCAACATTTTCTTTTTCGGCAACTTTCGCCCAATGAGAAGCGGCATTGTAGATTTTTTCAACAAAAATAGGTTCTGTTAAATGGGGGAAGCCGCCAAATTCGCCCTCTCCCGGCGGACCGCCGAAATTAACCTCCAAAAAAACTGCCAAACCCGCTTGATGGGCTTTCCTGATTAAACCAACTATCAGAAATTCCGGCACATCTTCTTTAAGACCTGCATCCGGTGAAATGCTGTAAAGGGGGCAAATTCTAATGCCATTGACATTCAGTTCTTTCAATTCTTTTATTTCATCAGAATCCAAAAAATACATACAATTCTCGCTGGAAACAAATTTTAGAAAAGATATGTCTTGTCTTTGATATTCCAAGGCTTCTTCATTTTTTATTTTCGGCTCCTTTTTGGGCGTTTCCGGCACTGATGGTTTTTCTTCAGGCTTTTCTTCGGGTTCAAGCGACTCCTGCTCTTCTACTTTAGATGTTTCAGGGGATATTTCAGAGGGCTTTTCAACTTGTTCTTCAGAAGGCTCCGGCAAAGGCGCGCTCTTTTTTGACAAACCGCCAGACTGCAATGTATTGCTAACCCAAAGATACAACATTCCAGCAAGCAAAATCATTATGCCAATGCCAATAATCAACTGCGCAAGCGCAAATCCTTTTTGTTTTTTATCAAACCGACTTGTTTTTTCCATATTAACCGATTTTTTTTGGTCCTCCTATTTTTTTGAGCCCTAAAGTCCTTCTTTTTGAAACTTCTCTTTTTGGACCTCGTCAAGTTCTTGAATAAGTTTTGTCAACTCGGCAAAATGCTCTTTTTCGTCATCTCTAATATGGCTTAACACCTTCTTTATCTTCTCATTATCGGTCTCGTCTATATGTTCTTGATATTGATTGATAGCCTGAAGCTCCCCTACCAAATCCTCTCTTAAATTTTCTAAATCGCTATTATTCATAATTTTATAACTTCTATAATTTTTAAAAAAATAACCTCCGACCTTTAAATTTTAACTTGTTTTTACTTCTTCCAAAAGTCATAAAATCATTCTATCTTCGTTCACAACCCCAAATCCTCCCAGTTAGCAAAATTGTTTTTTGATTCTTTTGAAAATCCACAGACGCTTGCTTGACAAAAAATTACAGCTTTGCTATTCTTATAATAGAATACACAGGAAAAAGCACCTCTTTGGGTTCTGTCCCTTAGCGGTGCTTTTTCATTTTGCCTCTATATTCTAATTTTTTCTTTAAGTTGTCCATAAAAATAATTTTTTCTTTAGCCGACTTTTTAAGTAAGGCGGAACAGGTTTTAACATAGGGACTCATTACTGCTAAAAGTTTATTATGCTCGTACAGGTATTTAACTAAAGAATAAAAATCTCCATCACTGGTGACAATTATTGCTTTATCATAACTTTCATAATCAATCATTGCCTGAAGAACAAGGTCAGCATCAATATTGCCTTTTACATTTCCATTTTTATCAGGTAAGGTTGGTTTGAAAATCAAAACATATCCGTATTTTTGCAAAGAGGAATATAAATCTTGATTAGTAGGAATAAAACCGAGGAATAGATAAGCTACTAAAACATTGTATTTTTCTTTTAGGTAAACTCTAAATCTCTTAAAATCTAAATTCCATCCCAAACTTTTAATTCCCAAATTTAGATTATTGGCATCTATAAAAGCGTAAACTTTTTTATCTTTAATGTTTTTCATATCCAAATGGTTCTTTTATTGATTCTTTTATTGAATTGAAAAATCTGCTACTAATGTTTTTGTTGATCTTCTTCTAACTTTTGGACTTTCATAACCCTCAATCCTCCCAGTTAGCAAAATTGTTTTTTGATTCTTCTAAAAAATGGCTAAAAAAATGTGTACATTCTTATTCCCCCCGTTCTCGTTTAAGTTCTGCACTCTGTCTTGCCTAACTTTTTATTCCCTCTCTCCTTAGAAATAATTTATATCAACAATCCATTAATTTCCAATTATTAAGATATAAAGATATCTCTTCGTTTCTTAGATAATATTTCTGGCCTCTCTCAACTATTGGAACAAGGTAATATCTTCTATCGGATGTTTTTTTAATTAATTTTTCTTCTATCCATTGACTAATTTTTTTACAGGGTAATATTATAAATTCGCATCCACTGCTCTTTCGTAAAACAAAAATATAAAAAGTGTATTTCCTATAATTTCTTTCAAAGGAAGAAACTCTAATATTAAAGTTATACCTATAATATCTGTTACTATTCGCTGTTTTAACTTGAATATTGAGAATTTTATTTCTTTTCTCTGCAGCAATATCTGTTCCAACGTCAACTGGTAAAATTGTAGCGTTAAAACCTCTGAACAGCAATTCGCCAGCCACTATATATTCTCCGGCCTTTCCTACAAACAAATTAGCATTCTCTATTTTGGTTACTTCTTCCAATGTCCTAAACAAACCAAACTGAATGCTCACATCTCTTCGAGTCAAATGACGCAAACCAAAGTATCCTTTCTTATCTCCTTTCTCAAATAATGAGTCCTCACCTTTCTTTCTAATATCTGTAGATATAAGAGAATGCATTGTAAGCTCTGGACTTTGGCCTTGTGTTTCAATTAGTCCTTTTTCTATCGCAATCCTTGTTATTTCCTTAAAATGTAAGGGCTGTTTTTCTTTTTCTAAAATTTTATAAGCGGCTTCTAAAAAAGTCATGGAGTTTTAATCAAATAAACCTTCAGTAACGAACTTTATAGTTAAAAACAAAGAATAAAAAGTAAAATAAAGAATAAGAAATGTAGGTATCAAGCCGTAATTTTGAAAACGGGAAGAAAAAAACAAAAAAATAATATCCAGAGCTATTGTTATTAATGTGAAAACAATAAACTCTAACCCTAAATTTCTTACTTTCTCCTCCACTGAAAATAAATATTCCAACCGATCAATCGCCCATTTTAAGTTTTGATTATGGGGATCCTGTTTATTTGTATGTTTCTCAAACATAGATTTGATTTCTTTATAAATTGCTTTTGCATCTCCAATCGGCCAATGATGAGAGAAATATTTATAATCTTCACCTATTACGGCAATAGTTTGATCTATCCTTTGAGAAATTATTTGGAGTTTAAATACACACACCATGCCCATTAAAGCGACTATACCACCAAGAACTTGAGCAGTTGTGCTAAGAGTCCAGAGCAGTATTTCTGTGGAAATCACAAATTTAAAATACACAGAAAAAATAACTGTTCCAATAAATAAAAGCAGGAAACAGGCAACAACCATTTTCCCTCTCCCCGTTATTATATCGCTAAATTTTTGACACAAATTATAAAATAATTTTTCCATAACTTTCCTTTAATTTTAAAACTCTCTTTCAGAACAATCACTTCTACCCCATCAATCCGCCAACTGAAAAATGTGCACGTCCCTATTTTCTACTAGTGTTAAGTTTACTTTATTTACTTCCACCATCTCGAATATTTTATTATCCTCGGGATGTGTATAAAGAATCATATGAAGATTTTTGAAATTTTTTCTTTCTTCATAAGAAGATAATAACCAAAGAGGGATTTCTTTATTAAAGAACCTTAAGAGAGTCTGAGACGGAAAGTCTATTATAGAGAGGGCGAAAATGACTGTATATTTTTTCACTCTTTCCGTTCTTTCTAACTCGGCAAAGAATAAAGGAAAGATTCTTTTAGAAATTAATTCTTTGGTAAAATTTTCAATATTTCCTTTGCTTAAGATTAACTCCACTTTAATAGCTTTCTCTTGTGGTGCAATTGGAAGAAGAATCTTTCCCGGTTTTTTAACGTGCTTGCAAGGAATTTTTTTCTTTAAAAAATTAGTGGGGAAATAAAGTGAAACTATTGAAAACCATTTATAAAGCAAGTCAACGCGCCACCTTATAGGTCGAATTTGATCTTGTTTTTTCATCCGAAATTCTCTTGTGAATCCAATTTGTACGTTTTTACCGTCTTTTGAGTTTAAGAGAAAATGAATGCTTAATTTAAATTTATTACCCAGTACTCGCGGGAAGAGATAAAGAGAATTGGATTTGATTACGAGATCCCAAATAGAAGACCTAATTTCGTTATTTGAATCAACGATAGCAAATCTAATCTTGTTGATTTTCTGTAAGGTTTTAGAGGGTAATAAAAATGTATTGCAAGTAGGACAAACTTTTTGTGAAAGCATAGGAAAAATAATTTTACAATTAACGCAATATTTCACAAATGGAAAAATTGACCAAAACTCTTTTACCATTTTCTCTAAGTTTTTGACAATTTTTCTATTTCCTTTTCAACTTTTCTTTTAGCTCCTTCTAATAATTGTTTGGCTTTTTGGGGACTTTTACAATAATTCGCCTTTGAAGGCTTTATTTAGAATTGATTGTTTTCTAATCAATTTTTGATTTTGTTTAACTGAAAAATTGGGGCATTTTTTATTCTCTTTACCTCCACAGTTTTTAGATGATTTTCATCTCCTTAAGGTGATCTAAATGAAGTAATAAGTTTTTCACAATATTCTCCTTTTCTTTGCCCCAATCCAAAAATACCCTATCAAATTCTTTAGTGTGCCTTAATAATGTTTCCGGATTAAATTTTCTTTTTCCTCCGCTACTTATAAGGTAATACACACAATGAGGAAATATCGATTTTAATTCTCTCGCGATAACGCCATATGTAATGAAATGATGAGTAATTAGATTATCACTAATTTTTAATTCAAGAACTGCCAAGGGAATAATTATTTTTTTATCTTTGGTGCCTCTAGGAATAAAAATTCTGTCATTTTTTATCTCATTTGCATCTATTGCATCCTTATAAATGACAATATCTTGTTCTAAAAAACCAAGAATGATCTTCCATTCATTTCTAATATTTCCAATAGTTAAATTGTTAAGAATGTTAACTCTCTCTTTAATTTTTAAAGAAGGGTATTTATCCTTTAACCTGCTTTCAATGTAGTTTCTAACTTTTTTAGAAAATTGAGTTTCGGTCATAAAACATTTTAATTAAAGTTCACCTATTTTTATCAAAGTAACCCTCTCGGATTATTTTTTGTAAATCAATTTTTTTCCTATTTTTCCATTCTTGTTACACAACTGATACCTGGTCATAGTTCTTATATAAATAAATCACTTGTTGATAAACAACGTTGGTAATCTTTTCTACTTCTTTTGGTTGAAGTTGATTTTTTAATAAAATCAATCTTATATGATCTCTTATTCTTGCTTTAATAATGTCATTATTTGTCCAATCAACAAATAAATCCCGCCGAATTGATTTGACTAATTCTTTTACTATTTCTTTAATTTTTTCATCTTGCTTAATCAATTTTTTACTGGCAATAGCATCATAAAAAGCCAACTCTTCTTCAGTTAATCCCATTTCTTCTGCTGTTTTTTCTGATTTCTTTATTTCCTTTGCTAATTCTATTAATCGCTCAATAACTTTTGAGGCATTTAATATTCTATTCTCATAATCTTCAATAATTTTATCTAATAATTCTAAAAGTGATTTATAACGAATTCTATTCTTTTTCATTCTCAATTTAATTCTATCAGATAATAATTTCCTTAAAATTTCTATTGATAAATTTTTATATTCGCTTTTTCTTACTTCCTCTAAAAATTTTTCATCTAAAATTGAAATATCTGGTTTTTCTTTTTTTTGTAAAGCAAAGATGTCTATTACTCCTTCTGCAGCAATGCTTTTTGAAACCAACTCTTTAATTATTGATTCTAAACTTTCTTCAATTACTCCCTTTTTATTAATCGTATATTTAATCAACCTACTTCTTATCGCTTTGATAAACTCAATATCATTTTTTATCTCATATGCCTCTTTGTGTGGCATTACAAAAGAATGTAATTTGATTAATTTTAATGATTCCTCCAAAAATCTTTTTTTCTTATCCTCATCTATCCTTCCAGTCTTTAAATCAGTAATAATCGTATTGGCTGCTTTTTCAAAAAGTCGCGCTTTTTCACTATCTCCAAGATATTTCCATTTTGAAAAATCTATTCCAGTAAGCATTGATTTTACAATATCATATTTCTCTAACATTTTATCGATAACTTTTTTAAGCGGTATCATTGACTCTTTTCTAACAGAGGGATCATATATTCCTAATGCCTTTTTTAAATCATCAGCAATTCCAATGTAATCTACAATTAAACCTCCTGGTTTATCCTTATAAATTCTATTCACCCTTGCTATCGCCTGCATTAAAGTATGATTTTTTAAGGACTTGTCAAAATACATCGTAGTCAAACAAGGCACATCAAAACCTGTCAACCACATATCACAAACTACAACTATTTTTAATGGATCTTTAGGATCTCTAAATCTTCTTTCTATTTCTCGGATATTTGTCTCTTTAATTTGATTTTTAAATTCTTCTGGCTTTGAAACTACTACTGCCACTTCTGGCGCGTTTTTGATATTTGAAATAACTTTATACATTTCCACAGCCACCTTTCTGCTAATTGTTACTACCATTGCTTTCCCTTCTATACCTTGATTATTAAAATGATTAACAATGTCATGGGCTACTTTTTTCATTCTATCTTGGGCGCTAATCAATTGCTCTAACCTAGCAAATTTCCTTTTTAAGGATTCTTTAGCATCAACCTCAATTTCGCAAGTTAACCTATCAAAATCTTCATCAATAAAATAATTTGTCAGATGCAATGGCACTAATCTTCCCTCATAATAAATTGGCACAATGGCTCTATCTTTCACTCCTTGACTCATTGGATATACATCAATATAATCTCCAAAAACTAACTTTGTGCTTTTGTCTCTTAAATCTATAGGTGTTGCAGTAATACCCATAAAAGAGGCATTAGGCATTGCTTTTCTGGCTCTAACAGCAAATTCGGCGTATTGAGAACGATGGGCTTCATCAGCAATCACAATAATATTGTTTCTTTCTGAAAGTTTACCAAAATCCTCGCCAAATTTCTGAATAGTAGTAAAAATCAATTCTGCTCCAGCAGTTTTCAATTTTTCTCTTAAATCTTCAATGCTTTCTGCTTGCTTGGCTATTTTTGCATAACCTGCTCTCAAAAATGTTCTGTAAAATTGATTATCTAAATCGTTTCTGTCTGTAAGAAAAACAAATGTCGGAGAGTTAAACTTTTCTAATTTTCTGGCTTTATTTACATAAAAAACCATTGAAAGGGTTTTTCCGCTTCCTTGCGTGTGCCAAAAAACACCAATTCTACCATCGCCTTCCGGTTTTAACGCCTTTAGAGTTGCTTGGACTGCTTTATTTACTCCAAAATATTGATGATACAAACAAATTTTTTTGGTATATTTTGAGACATCTTTTTCGCTATCTGCCTCAAAAACAATAAAGTTTTCAATAATATCCAAAAGTCGAGATTTTTGAAAAATTCCTTTAATCAAAACCTCTAATTGAGAAATTCCTCTTAATTTTTCTTTCGGGTCTTCAATTCCTCGCCAAATTTTGAACCACTCCCAAGAAGCAGAAATTGTCCCATATCTTGCCTCAGATAAATCGCTGACAACTAAAATTTGATTGTATTTAAAAATATCTGGAATATCTTTTTTATAATCTTGTAATTGCTCATAAGCATCCCGAATTGTTGCCTCTTCAATCCGTGGATTTTTCAATTCAAAAATCGCTATCGGAATTCCATTGATAAAAACAACCAAATCAGGCCGACGAATTCTTTCTGGTCCTTGAATAGTTAATTGATTGACTACCAAAAATTCATTATTTAACGGATCATCAAAATCAATAACTTTAACAATTTCTCCTTTTACCTCGCCATTTTTATCTTTTACTTTAATCTTCACTCCTTGAGTTAACAACTCCCAAACCTCTTTGTTGGCAATTTCTAAATTTGGATGTTCAATATGTTTTAATCTATAAATCACCTCATCAATTCCTTTCTCTGGCAAATTCGGATTTAACCGCCTCACAGCATTTTTCAATCTATTTTCTAAAATCACATCTTTAAAATCTCTCTCAACCAAAACTCCACCAGTAGAAATATCTGGCCCAAATTTGTATTCGTAGCCAAGTTGCTTGAACCACTCAATGGAGGGTTGTTCGGCTAAAGATTGCTCGTTAAGAGTTTTGGTCATGTTTTTTTATTCCTATCTTTTCTAATAAAGAATCAAATGACTGGGCATAAAATTTAGGTAATATTACTTCGTCAAAATCACCAAAATCTATCGTTGAGAATCTCCTCCAATCGCTGAACATATTATTAGCAATAGCAAATAACTGAACCCCAAGAGATGTCGGTGCAACTTCTAAATATGGCATTTCTTGGTTATTTTCCAGCTTATAACTTTTCGTTTGAAAATGTCCAATTAAATTCTTAGCATGCAAGCCATGCAAAATCATACCTAAATCTTCTGTTCCAAATTGTTCAATAATTTCAAGTAATGGAAAAAATAATTTTTCTCTTTGAAACTCTGATTCCTGTCCCGGATTAAGTGTTTTTTTCTCTTTATTAACGATCAATGCCTTGTTTAGCGTTCTATAAATTATATAATGCATCCTTAATTGTCCTGAGGACATTGATTTGATAATATCTACGAAGAAAACTCCAGAATCATTTTTACCATCTGTACTTCTGGAAGCAGCCAATATTCCACCAAAATATTCAGCACAAATTGCTTCGTCAGTAAATGAACCATTCCAAAATACATCTCTAGCAACTCGTAAATTTGCTCTCTTTCCATCTTTTGGATTTCTTAATTTTTTAAATGCTTTTTGCAAAATTAAATCTCGTCCTTTAATATAAAGTGTCCGAAGATCTTGACCTATCTCTTCAGCAGTTGGTCCAAGCACACTTTCAATAATATTATCAATTGATTTTGGCACAAGAAAATTATCCTTCATACTCTAATTTCCCCGCTCATCAATTTTGGCAAAAGCAAATCGCGTAGAGCAGAGAGTTTTTGGTTTTCGACCTTGTTTTGTACAAGATAGTCATAAATTGGATTTACTGTTTCGGCAAATTTATCTAAAACATCTCTGTATGGAAGATTGATTTCAATTTCTCCTGTCTCAACCGGACTTAAATTCGGCTGAGCACTCCCTTTGGCCATATTAATCAACAGGCTCTGCATAGATTTCTGTCTAAACAGAAAATATACCAACGCTCTATCTTTTTGATTTATCGGCTTGAGCTTTGCTACCCGTTGATTTAATAAATAATCTCCGCCATAAACAAAACAAACACGACCAACGTTTCCCGTAAGTGACAAAAGAATATCACCATTCTTGATAAAACATTCGGAGTTCATATTTTCAGGCACTTCTTCTTTTTTTATAAAAGAATCACAATGAGTAATAAAATCTCCATCTTGAACATTTTTTATAGTTACTACCCCTAAAGTTCCTTTTTGACTTTTGGTATATAGTTTACTCTTAAAAGGATATCCGGAAATGATTTCTGTTAAATCTCTTATTCTTTGATTTTTGGTTTTTGATCTTTGATTTTTTAGTAGCCACTCCTTAAAAATCGCCTGCGCCATTTCTTCTAAAATTTGATTAATTCTATTATTCAACTCAATCTTCTCATCAAAAGCAAAAAGAATATCAGCGATGCGTTTTTGTTCATTGGGGTCTTCGGGAATTTCTATTTCAAAGTTCTCAAGTTGATTTTTTGTAATCGCTTCATAAGTTGTACCTCCTGCAATACTTTTCAAATCTGCTTTGGAATATCTCAGTAAAAAATAAAGAAAACTATTAAGCCCATTTTTCATTGATAAAGCGGCTATACCTCTTCCAATACAACATTTTTCTATCGTTATATTAACCTCACCTACGGGAGCTCTTACTGAAATTAAAATTTCTCCCACTTCAGCAATTTTTATAGGCCGTGAACAAAATACCGATTCTTTAGGATATTTCTCACCAAAATCAGTAACTCCCTGAAAAAATGGTAAACCTTTTCTCTCTGAGTTATAAAATCTTGAACTTGGTGATTGTCCCATTTTTATTTCCGCTACTTCCCCCAACTTCACCTTCCGCCATCCTTTGGGTAAGTTTTTATGATTTCGATTTTTCCTCATTAATTTTTTCTATATTAGGAGTATATGCTTTAAATAATCTTTTTAAATCTGAAACATCATCTAAACTCAAATCTTTTCTCATGGCTCTTAGTATCTTATCAATGGCTTTTGTTTTCTCATCTTCATTAGCGTATGTAATACTAACGGTTTCGAAAAAATCTTCAATTGATTTTATAACATCTTTTGATGCAGAAACCATAATTTCATTATAATATTTTTCAATAAATTTCTTCTGGCGTTCAATTACTTCCTCTCTACTTAAATTAGGATCGTTAAGAAAAGATCTCGCCATATCAATAAATTCACCGTATGCCTTTCTCTTAAATTCTTCTTTTAATTCTTCTTTTTTCTTTTTAACATCAAACCAATAATTAATAATCGCAACAATACTTCCACCTATTATTGCGGATATTAAAGGAATTAATAAGTTTTGATAAAAATTGAAATTATCCATTTGATTTTTGAATTTATTTTATCTTCCCCAATTTCACCTTCCGCCAATTTTTAGGTTACGATTTCGTCTTAATCATTTCATTGTTCGTTTTTTTCATTATTGGGCGTTCATTACATAACTCTTTCGCTCTTGGCATATTACATTCTCCCTGTCCACTGGAAATGAACTCTACAACTAAATCATAAACTCTAAGCAGTGGAACTATTTTTGAATAGATACGAAATATTGAGTAATATTTGTTACCATTCACTCCTTCATAGGTGATTAGAAAAACGCATGCAGACCGCGCGAGCTCATCATATTTACCTCGTTGAATATCCTCCCTTTTGAAAAGGCGCATCAAGAACCGCTCAAACCCAAGCACTGAATCATAAACTTCGACCCCTCCTTTTGGTGTTGCTACCCATAAATCGACTGTTTTTTCGTCTCCACCATTTTCTAAAATCGGATTTGGTTCATTAAAATGAGGATAATATGTATAACCATCCGCCTCAATCCCGAAGAACTTAATATTGTAGGCGGGACCCTTACCGACATTTCTTAATCGAAGTATACGTTCAACATTCTGCCCCTTATTAGACTCTCTTAAATATAAATTTAAAATTGGCTTTTCCTCTATTTCATTGCTCCTTTGAGCGGCTTTAGTATAAAACCAAACAATCACTGCTGTTCCGAGCAAAATTAGTCCGGTTATAATCTCACCGATTGTTATTTCGTAAATAACCATGTTATTCTCCATCACGTTTTTTTATCTGCTGTTTTTTACTTTCTGGAATTTTCTCATAGATAGCTTCAATTTCTTTCGGTTCGGTAATCATCTTCTCGGCAATAAAATTCACAAGCTTGAATAACTGCTCGGCTGTTGCCTGATCATCGCGTAAATCTAACTCTCCCGGATGTACTGCTTCATTACCAATCACGCGCAAAGCATCCAAGGATTGCTGGAGCTTAATTGGAAGTCCTTTCTTAACTAGATTAGCAATATCTGTATTTAAATCCTTTCCTTTCTCACCAAGCTGGATCATTAACTTCTGAATTGCAAGCCGTAAAAGCGCAGCCGCACCCCTTGACGATTTTTGAAGAATAGATGCAGCTTCTTGATAGTCACGTTGAATGTCAGTGCTTAAATCTGGATTAGGTGGCTCAACACCTGAAAACTCAGGATAAATCATTTTCCACTCGTGCCAGATAGAGAATTTTTTGCAGTGTTCGCAACGACAAACTTTACTTCCAGCACGAGCTAAATTTCTGGACCCAGATTCATAATACTCAATATCAAACCAAGTTTGATTAGCATAAGCTTTACAAAACGGACAGTTGAAAGCCGACCCTTCCCAATATGGAGCCTTATATGGAATTTTCTCTGCCATAGTTTTTTAATTGTAATTTTGAATTTTGCATTTTGTCTGCCCCGTAGTTAAAACTAAAAGTCTTATACTTCGGGGATTTTTGAATTTTCTCCTTGTGGATAACTCTTGCTTGACATAAAATTTTATGGTATATAATAAATAGAGTATCGAAAAAGGGCGTCGACCGTTAGGACGATGGCCCTTTTTCATTTTTATATTCAAGTGGTAGTCGGCGTTTTACATCTTTGTCTACAAAAATATTAAACATATAATTCCTAAATCCTTCTAGAAAATTTTTATCTTTAATACCAAGACATTCTTTAAAATATACTAAGAATCTTCTTTTATATTTATCACCTCTTAAAATAACACCGGTTGATAACTTTAGGTCATAATTAATAGCTCCCACCATTAAATCTGTCAGTTGTAATAGATCATTCGATTTGGAATCGAACCGACAAACACCTGCTATTGCTAATCTTTTTAGTTCATTATTCACTCTTCTTTTTACATTAACTTCAAATCTAATATCTTTTGGCGTAGAGACATAATCAGCGATTACAATAAGAATTTCATCAGACGGGAGAGCAGATTTTAATACTCTAATTGAAATATCTTCATAAGCTTTCCAAGGATCTCCATTAAATTCTTTATTAAAATATTTCCCCTTTTTATCGAGAGAATAAGAATAAAAAGATATACTTCTCGTTGAAAAGAATGTTTCTAAAACAAATTTAAAAAAACCAATATTTTTCTTTGAAAGTTTATTAAATTTCATTTCATCATAAAATTTTCTTTTTTGTCTTTCGTAAATAATCTTACTATTCAGATAATATGGTTGAGAACACTTTATAAATCCGACTGTAAAAAATGGATCTTTAGGATCATTTATCGTTCCGCTTTCATCAAGAAAACAAAATTTTGTCCAAATTTTTTTATAGTCAGTAAGTCTTAAATCTTTGATTCTTTTTTTGAATAAACCATCAAACATTGTTATTTATGCGTTTAAATTTTGAAAAATTTTAAATTATCTCTTATTTTTTCTTCTAACTTTTTTCCTTCTTTAAAATATTCTTCTAATTCCGTAGTTAACTTTTTCATTTTTTCCTCAAAAGGCACGCCATCGTCTTCTGGCGGCTTTATCCCTACATATCTTCCTGGAGTTAAAACATAGCCTGCTTTTTTGATTTCTTCTAAAGTAACTGACTTACAAAAGCCCGGCTCGTCTTTGTATTCTCCATGCTCTTTTTGCCCTCGCCAAGCGCGGACTGTATTTGCAATTTTTTGAATTTGTTCGTCAGTAAAAATATACTGCTTTCTGGAAATCGGCTCATAAATTTCTCTGGCATCAATAAATAATGTTTCCCCAACTCTATTTCTAAATCTGCCGTTCTTTTTATTTTTGGTGATAAACCAAAGCGAAACCGGGAGTGAGACGTTGAAAAAAAGTTTTGGTGGACAAGCAATAATGACATCAACTAGATCATCTTCAATAATCTCTTTTCTAATTTTTCCTTCCTTTCCTCCTACTGCCAAAGCACCATTTGCCATAACAAATCCTGCCATACCATTTGGGGCTAAATGATAAATAAAATGCTGAATCCACATAAAATTGGCATTAGATGCTGGTGGTATTCCATACTTTAATCGAGGATCTTTATCGCTTAATCTATTTGGATTCCAGTCAGCATTAAAAGGAGGATTAGAGATAACAAAATCCGCTCTTAAATCAGAAAATTTATCATCATAATAAGAATTACTCCCCCCTTCAATATGCCCCACCATTCCTCTGATAGCCAAATTCATTTTACAAAGTTTCCAAGTATTAACATTTAATTCTTGCCCATAAAAGACCATTTTATTGGGATCTCCTTTATGGCTTTTTAGAAATCTTCCTGACTGAACAAACATTCCTCCTGAACCGCAAGCAGGGTCAAAAATTCTTGCTCCTTCATATGGTTCTAAAACTTCAACTAACAATTTAACAATTGAGTGAGGGGTAAAAAATTCCCCTCCTCTTTTTCCTTCAGCCGAAGCAAACTGGCCAATGAAATATTCATAAACTTCACCTAAAATATCCCTTTCTCTTTGAAGATTATGATCAAATTTAATTTTAGAAAAAATATTAATTAATTCATTTAGAACATAACTATCAAGAGGGGTTGTAGAATAAATTTTTGGTAAAATTCCTTTTAACTCTGGATTTTCTTTTTCTATTTCTTCCATTGCTTCATCAATATACTTTCCGATATCAGGTTGTGAGGCTTTAGATTGTAAGAATTCCCAGCGGGCTTTTTCGGGAATATAAAAAATACCCTCGGCTTTATAAGGGTCTTTTTGATTGAGATAATAGTTTCTGGTATCTTCATCCCGAATAAAAGACGCTCCACTCAGATTTTTTGTTAATTCTTCTCTCCTTTGATAAAAAGCATCAGAAACATATTTTAAAAAGATAAGCCCTAAAACAATGTATTTATATTCAGAGGGATCAATATTACCTCTTAATTTATCAGCGGCTTCCCATAATTCTTTTTTTATATCAATTTCTTTTCCTTTTTTACTTGCTTCAATTACCTTTTCTGCTATTTCTTTTTGGACCTTTTTTATTTTTTCTCTCATTTTTAAAGGCAAAGAATTTATTTCATACAAAAAACTATTTCCAACTTTTTTGATTTTTATATTGGGGTTCTTTGCCAACTGCTTTTGGATTGCCTGCCTAGTCACACCAAAGATCCTTACTAAATCTGCAGTGGAAATATATTTCTCTTCGTTCATATACCCACATTATACTCTAATAAAAAGGGGAGGTCAAGTTGTCAAATGTCAACCATTTCCTTTTTCTTAATTTATATCAATTTTTCATCTTTAAAACCAAAAAAATTGGTTTTAGTGATAATGATGTGGTCTAAGACATCAATGCCAATAAGTTTGCCGGCTTCTACGATTCTCTTGGTGATTTCTAAGTCGTCTTCTGAGGGTTCGGGATCATCTGAGGGGTGGTTATGGGCAATGATTACTGAGACTGCTAAATGCTGAATTGCGGTTTTGAAGACTTCTCTTGGGTGAACAAGGTTGGCATTTATTGTGCCAATAGAGACATCATCAATGCTGATAAGTTTATTTCTGGAATCCAAAGATAAAACTTTAAAGTGCTCTTTTTTCTTGTCTCCTAGATCATTTTTTAAAAGTTTGAAAACATCTTTTGCAGATTCAATCTTTTGTCCGTATTTTGTTGGTGTTGTTTGCGCCTTTTCTCCTAATTTAAAAGCCGCCTTTAATTTACAGGCGGTAGCAAAGCCAATTCCTTTAACCTGTTGAAGTTCTTCAATTGATGCCTTTTTTATATTTTCTAAATTGCCAAAATGGGAAATTAAATTTTGGGCAATGGTTAAAACATTTTCTCCTCTTTTGCCCCTTTCAATTATCAATGCCAAAAGTTCGGCTAAAGATAGATTATCTACTCCAACCTTTTTGAGGCGCTCGCGGGGGCGTTCTTCTTTTGGCAAGTCGTGGAGGGTAAAGGGTTTTTGGTAAAATTTTTGTTCCTTGGGCATAGGTTTATTTTATCATATCTTTTCTGGTTTTTTATGTATTTTCTCACTCTTCCCAGTCCTTGATGGTGATTGTTTTGCGTTTTTTGTTGATTTTTAAGACGACTTTCTGTTTTTCTTTCCATTTGAAAGAACGGATAATTTCAATAGGCAGGGTAATGGCATAACTTCTGCCTCCAACCTTGGTTATCTTGCGAATATTTCTCTTAGACATTTTTCTTCTGGGCATAATTTTTAATTACGTAATATATTACGTAATTGTTTATTTAGATTATTTCTTTAGTTTGAGTCTTTCTCTTGGCTTTTTTTTGGGAAAATCGCGGAGGGTGAAGGGTTTCATAGGTTTTCTAATTTTAGTTTTAATAAAAACAATAGGTCTTTTTTGAGGTTTTTCTTTGCCCAGATTTTTGTTTTTTCGTCTAAAAGTTCGCCCATACCGGCTAAAATATGTCTTTCATCTATTTTTTTCACTAAATTCAGGCATTTTTTTAAAAAATCTTTAAAATTCATTTTGGTCCTTTTTTCAACAATTTCTTTGTTTATAGGCCAGTCATTTTTTAAAAAATACCAAACATCAAAAATATCTCTATTTGTTTTACCCAATCTTTCATACATCGCTACCAATTTATGAGCAAACATATCTTCTTTAACCATCACCTTCATTGAAATGCCAAGATAGTTTTTAATTTCGTATCTTGAGCCAAATTCCCGTCGGTTTATCTCAACTTTTACATTTTGCTCTCCCTCAGTTCTGCCAGCATAAGAAAGCAGATAAAAAAGATTAAATCTTTTTTTGTCCGCTTTTTTTAAGGTGCCGTAATTTTTCAAAATTTCTTTAATCTTTCCAAAAACAAAATCTTCTTTTTCCGGAGCAAGCAAATCAAAATCCAAATCCACTGAAAAACGAGGAAGGCCATAAAACAAATAAGCCGCGGTGCCGCCCTTAAATCCCAAAACAGGGCCAAGCGACGGCTCAGTATAAATATCTTTTAAAATTTTAATTAAAATGTTTTTGTGCTTGGTTATATCAAGAGCCATATTTATATCTTTCTACTCTTTCTTTTAAAGTTTTGCTTTTTCCATAAATTGGCAAAATTTTGTAAACCTTTTCCCAATCAAGGGAAGAAAGATTGTCAAAATGATAATCTTTGTAAAGATACAAGATATCCAAAAAAGCCCTTTCCGGAGAAGCGATTGAATAGTTTTCTTTGTTTTCAATGCCGCAGGAATTGGTTAAAATATCATCTTTAATTTTTTTGTAAGAATAAACCTGATTATCAATTGTTACTTCCCGACAAAGGTAGGAAGCCACAAAAATCTGGCTATAGTATTGAAAAATAATTCCTGCTTTTGAGAGCACAGTTTCAAAACTTATATAAGAGGGAGTGTATATTTTTGTAGCCAGTTCAAATTTGTTGTAATTTTTGTCTTTGGCATAAATGCCCCTGCGCAATCGATATAATTTTTCGGTTTTCACATATCGGTAAATCGTGCTTTTTAAATAGTTTTTATTGGTTTCGTTTAAAATCAAAGATAGGTCTTTAAAACTAAAGACAGTTTTATTTGAGCGATAAATGTCTAAAATGCCTCTTTTTTTCATAAACTAAAGGTATTAACTAATTGATACCTTTAGTTTATCAAAACAAAAAATCTTGTCAAGTTTTTTTTAAACCAATTCTTTAGGACACTCGCGGGGCGTTCTTTTTTTGGCAGGTCGTGGAGGGTAAAAGATTTCATAGGTTTTCTAAAATTTTTCTTTTTAATCTTGAAAGTTGGTGGTTTAAAAGATTAAGTTCGGGGAGGTTTTTGGTAGATGAAATTAATTCTTTTAATTTTTTATTTATTTCTTCTAAATTATATTTTTTAATTAATTCTTTATATTCTTGCCAGTTAATTATTTCTTTTGACAAAAGAGAGAAAATATCAATCAGGTCCTTTCTTCCTTTGGTAGTATTTTTTCTCTGGAAAAATGTATATGTTTTTAGAATAAGAAGAACTTCTGGCATCGGGACATTGAATCCTTCAATAGATTGAGTATATTTTTTTACTTCTTCTACTGGCAATCCAATGTTTGAATAATAAGGAAGGTAAATATCAATGTCTATTTGTTCAACTTTTGCCTCGTATTTTTTTAATCTTTCATTTTTAACAATATCAAACTCTTTTTTAAATTTTTCCAATTCATCATAATCAACAATAATATCAATATCTTTTGATTTTAATGATTTGGTGTATAAAAAAATTGCCCAACCGCCGATGAGGATAAAGTCAAATTTTCTCTTCAAATCTTGAAGAATCTTAAAGCTTTTTTCAGTTATTAAATCGTGATAGTATTTCATAGGACTGATGCAAATTAATACGAATTACAGATACGAATGATACGAATTGTCATCCGAAGGCAATTCTGGATTTAAAATTCTTTTAGGGTTTAATGATTGACATCGGAAATTAACAATTATTCCTAATTTTTTATTATAAGAAGATAAATATCGTCGCATTTGATAATAATCATCTTTTGTTATTAAACGTTTAGCCTTAAAATCAATTATGATTTTATTTTCAATGATAAAATCTGGAATATTTCTTCTCTTTTTTTCTCCTCTAAATGAAGGAGGTAATGGTGTTTCCCTTTTATATTGGATTTTTTCTCTTTTTAATAATTCCTCAAAATAATCCGCATATTGTTTTTCATTTCTATATTGACCTAAATGATTGTGCGCCTTGAATAACAGTCCAGTCAATTTATAAGATAATATTGGATAAATAATTTTCTTAACTTTAGTTCTCATAATTTAATTCGCATCATTCGTATAAAAAATTCGCATTAATTTGCATCATTCCAACATTTTTTCTTTTAAAGCATTTAGAAAATCTTTAGCGTACCACTCGGGTAAATTCCACAGATCAACAAAGGTTTGGCAATCTGGGGTTAGCTTTCCAAAATTTTTCAGCCAAGGGTCGGCTTTCAAGACAATTAAATTTTGATAACCTTTTTGGGGAGGAAATCTGTTTTTAATTTCTTTTAAATTTTTTTCTTCAATATAAACATAAACCTTATCATAATCTGCCGGGGCTATTTTATGTTTTTTCAAAAAAGCAGTGTAGGCAGCAAAAATTACATTAGGTGGCATTTCTCCTTCAATTTCAAAAACTCCCTTTTTTACTGCTGTTTGATAAATAATATCTTTTTTGATTTTTCTAAAAGTTGCCCAAAGGTATAAGAATTTCTCTATATCTTGAATTCTAAATCCTCTTTTTCCTTCAATAATATTTGCCTCTCTGGGAATTTTTAAAGCATTAAAAACCGTACTCAAAGAAAAACCATATTTTTGAGCCAATTCTTTTTGTGTGAACTCAAATTTTTTATTTTCTGTACTTTGAAATAAAATTTCTCGCCAAATAACTTCTTTTTTTGTCATATTGTTTCGATTTTCTTAATCAAAAATCTATCTTGTTTCTATGATATTAGAAACAAGGGTATTTGTCAAGCAAGAAATTTAACTTTTTTAAGTCAATCCTTTAAATTGTTCGCGGCCGTTCTTCTTTTGGGAGATCGTGAAGGGTAAAGGGTTTCTTAGCTTTTTAGGGTTTTTGTTTTTAAGTGAATACTTTGCTTTATTTTATTATCCTCAATTTTTTTAAAAGTTGGTAAAAGTTGATGGACCAGCCCCCGCCGAAAACTTTGGGGGTGAAAATTCGGGGGTCGTTGGGGTTCCAGCAGCGTTCTTTGATTCTTTTCCAAGTGGGTAACCGGAAGTCATAAGGGATTTTTAAAAATTTTCCAGTTTTTTTCATAGAAATAATAAAAACATAACTAGACCGTAAAAGACAAAGCAATTTTTGGCATTTTGGTCTTATCCCTTTTGGTTCTTTTTCGGGTTGCCAGACCTTCTCTTTTTCAATAAATTAGCTTAATTCCCCTTTTTCCAACTTTGATAACTCTTTAAAACCTCTAAAAATTCTTTTATGGAACGATTGGAAGCGCGCTGTCTTTAAAAAAGAGGCAGGAGTAATATTTTTTCATCTTCGGTTACTCCGAGATATTGCATTCCACTTTTTGAAGTTAAAATCTTAACTTTCTTTACCATTTCTCCCCAAAAACTTCCCACTCCTAAAATCTCTATCTCTTTTACTTTTTCGCCTTTTTCTTCAAAATATTTCCTTACCAATTCTTTTGCTTTTTCATCAGATATTTTAAATTTTATTTCCTCACATTTTTTTGTTTCTTTGTTGCAAGTAAAACCAGAAAAACATTTGCAATCCAGACAGCAGTTTTCCTGCCCTTCAAATGGTTCACAAATTCCATTGCCACAAATGGTTTTAATACATTTTTTCTTTAAAAAAGAACAATATTGACCCTTTTTGCATTTACAATCTTGTTCACAATTGGCACAGTTTTCACCAAAATTACAAACGCCATTGCCGCAAAGTTTTGGCAATTTTTTAATATACCAACCAAAAACTGAAAAAACCAAAAGAAACATTAAGATAAGGTAAAATTTTTTGTTTTTAAATGTCTTTACCATTTATTTTTAATCTTTATTGTTGGGTCGCCATAAAGAACGGTTACATGATAAACAAAATTTTTTTGATCTTGAACTAGCGGAGAAAAATTATAGTGATTATAATAATAATTTTTTCCTTCCAAAAAGGCGTCGCCAATTCTTTTTCCCGGAGTAAATCTCTTTGCTATTTCAACAAATAATGTTCCGCTAAAAGCATCGCCTCCGGGAATTTCTCCTGTACAACCTTCACATCCAGGAGGAGGGGTTAAGCACTGTCTACAATTAAGGGTTGGATGAGGGCAGCCCTGAGAACCTGTTCCAGCATCTAGGTTTCCAATATAGATTGCCCCTCCATTTTTTAAAAATGTCATTGGGATACTTTGGTAGGTGTACTCTTTGTTTTCTGTTTTAGCGCTAAAACAAGGCCAAGCCATCCATAAAGAATTTCTTACATTAAGCAAAGAAAGGTCAGAAGGTGAAAATCCTCGTCCTTCGTCCCAGCCCAAGCATTTTCCACTTCCTCCCTCAGCAGGAATGTTGGTGGAAAACTTTTGAGGAGAGTCACTGCTCCCATGAAGTAAAAAAAGAAAAAATCCCTTTCCGTTGGCCTCCTGGAATGTACAATCTAAGTTCTGGTTTTTGCAGTTTGGATCAGCATTACATTCCTTACCAAATAACTCTCTATGAGCGCAAAGAGAAAGAGGCCAATCTCCATCCATATACAATCCATAATAACTTGAGAGGTCAATTCCCCCATTTCGGTGAATTTGGGTAATTGTATCAAAATAATTCAAAATTAAATCAATATCGACATTTCTTGGTTGAGGAATTATTCCTATTGGAATGTCTAATAAATAGTTTCCGTCTCCATCCATATCACCGTAAATGTCATAAGTGGGGGTTCCGAGGGGGAGTTGGAGTTCTTGTTCTCTGCCAATGAGTATTAGATAAGAGGGACTGAATCTTTCATTGAGTTCTTGAAGTTGGCCTCTGATATTAGAAGGAGTGTACCAGCTACTTCCTTTTCCAAGATAAAGGAAATAAGAACTAAGCCCTTCATCAGCCAAAGCTAATTGATATTGAGAAATTTTTTCTTCTATTTCATCTCTTTCTTCATCAGAATAAAGATGGACAGAACTCCCTCTTTGATTATAAAAAGCAGCAATTATTACATCGATTTTTGGATTTCGATTTCTAATGGGCAAATAAGTAAAATCAATTCCTTCAATATTTTCATCTCCAACTATTACAAATTGCTCTTCTGGATCAAAGGTTTTAAAATTTGAAACTCCAACTGGCTGATAAATAGGTTTTAGAATATACTGGCCGGGCGGGACATTGACATGATAGGAAAAGATACCTTCCCCAATTTTTGTCGCTTTAACATAAAAGCCCTCAGACAAGCAGTACTGAGAACAGAAAAATTCTCTTCCAAAGAATAATCTTAAATGGCAAGTTCTTTCTGCCTGACAAACTTTCACTTTTACCATATTTTTCTCAGCAGAATATATTGTTCCAGAAATTGATATAAGAGTAACTCCAACAGAACCAGTTGGAAGCTTAGCTTCCATGGAAAGGGCAACTTGTAGTTCTTTTTTGGAGGTTTTACTTTCCCTTTTTTCAGAATTTATTGCCTTGGCAAAATAGGTTACTTTTCCAATTGGTTGAGGAGATAAAACAAAAGTACAAGAATTTTCTATTAAAGAGGAGCAGCGTCCAAGAGATTTTTCTAAAGATGTGCATTTTTTGGCACAGATTTTTTTTATTTCATCATTTACAAAAATTAAAATCTTTTCTATTCCTGAAGGGTCTGAAGCCTTGGCCACAAAAGTAATTTGGTCATTGGGAGTAGGTGAAGAAGGTTGAGCCGAAATCTTAATAATTGGATAATTTTTTTCTTCTTTTGGTGGAGGTAGTTTTTGCTTTGGCAAAGGAGAAATCTCTTCTTTGGGCAAAGGAATTTTTTCCTCTTTTGGCTTCTCGTCTGGACAGCCATCGTCATCTTGGTAATTATTGAATGTTTCGGGCTTTTCAGGACACTTATCCTGGCAATTTCTAATTCCATCTTTATCAAAATCTCTATCATCGCAAGAATCGCAAACATCACCTATGTTGTCCTTATCAATATCTGATTGATCGGGATTGGGAATATTTGGACAGTTATCTTTATCATCAGCAACTCCATCCTTATCTGAATCTTGAATTTTTTGAGAAACATTTAATATACAAGTATGCCATTCATCAGGTCCATATTTCTCTCCTGTTGCCAAAGATAGATGATAAGAGGGCCAAATTTTCCAAGTACCAGATTTATTTAAAACCTTTTCTACTGTTATTGTTTTTTTACTCCCTAATTTAAAAAGGCTATTTTGATAAGAAAATCCAAAGGAAGCGTCTAAATTATCAGGGTCTCTTGCTGCAGAAAAAACCCCTTTCTTTCCAAGATTAAGGTCAGATTGGCCAAAGTTTTCTAAGGTAAATTTAACTACAATTTTGTCTCCCTCTTTTGGAAATGTTGGTCCAGTAACGCTAAAATCTGTCAATCTAATCAAATCTTTAGATAGATCAGGTCCTTGATAAGAACATAAAGTGGTAGTATCTGCCTTAACTGAGAATAAAAATATAAAAAAAGCGGCTATTAAAACCGCAAAACTAAGAAATCCGATTATTCTGAAAGTTTTTTTACTCCCTGTTATATTTTTCCACATCTTAAGCAAATTATATTTTTGAAAAAACTTATTGTCAAGTTCAAACGTTTAAAATTTTGCCCTTTTTAATTCCATTTTTTCTCTCGGCCTCTTAATAAAATTTTTTTGGGCATAGTGTTTAACATTTCGTGGAGGGTGAAGGGTTTTTGAGGAAGAGAAAAAAAGAAGGGGTTAAGAGACCTAATAGGGGCTTGACAAATTTTATTTAGAACGATATCATAATTATGGAATTGCTTCCGAGCCGAACTGTGGCGTTCATCGCCGCGTTCCAGTAAAGGATAGGCTCGGAAGTTTTCATTTGGGCCAAATCTGGACGTAAATTTCCCTATGGGCAATAATCCTCCTATAGCCATCTGCCCATTTTTTCTTGTTTTGGATTGAACGATTAATAACGCCAGCGACATAATCGGCTAATTGTAATAAATTATTTCCATCAGACCTCTGCATTTTTACTTTTCTTATTATCCCGCTGTCCATTTTTCGCCGCAGGTATTTTGCTAAATGATGCCTAAAATCAAGACTGCCGCTTTTATCTATAACTACAATTGCCCTATTTAACTTCTCTTTAGCGTTTTCAAACACCAACCCGCAGGCATACTTGTAAAAGGATTCTTTGTTTTTAAATCCTTCGCCCCAAAGTTTTTTAGGATCCTTGTTAATAACTATTCCATAATAAAAGAAGTTATAAAGAGAAACAGCCTGTAAAAAAGCACGTCGGATTTTATCCGAATTTCTCTTAAAATGAAACTCGCTTGCTTTATCCCACCCGATTTCTTTCTTCAAGAGTTGTATTCTTTGATCACAACCTAAAGCCTCATCTTTATCTTCAAAAACAACTAAAGCAATAGTGAAGTATCGGGTGGACCCTTTCTCTATTTTTAATCCCGGATCGCCAGATTCATCAATAAACGCCAACATAAGTTTATTTTATTTCTAAAATTTCTTTTGGTTCTTTGTCTGTCTTAAAATTAAATTTTCTGAATTAAATCACTGTTGATTTCAGGGCAGATTCATTTTATCACAACTTTTTATTTTTTTTCAGTTTGACATTTCTTCTTCTTCATTAGAAAAAAAACAACAGGTCTGGGTATGATTGAAGTATTTTAGACAACCTAACAGGAATGCTTGATTTTGAGGCGATGTTATCTTAAAATGGGGAAAATGAAAAATTGCTTTATTTTAAGTTCTAACGCAGAACATTTTCTTCCTGCCTTGAAGGGTGCTGTCTTGCCCCGGACCAATCGGGAAGGTAAAAGATATTTCCCCGATGGAGAAATTTATGTCAAACTGCCGGAGGTAAAAAAAATGAAGGGGAAAAGGATAATTGTTGTTCATTCAGGCCTTCCCCGGCCCAATGACGGCTTAATTGAATTGGAACTAATTTTAGAAATTCTCAAAGAACATAAAATAAAACCCGAGGTCTTTTTTACCTATTTCCCCTACGGCAGACAGGACGAGGTTTTTGAAGAGGGAGAAACAAACGCCGCCAAAGCCATCGTTCAAAAGTTAAGAGATTATTATAGGGTTAAAAAAATCTATGCTATTGACTGCCACTTTGGAAAAAAGAACTGGGTAAAAAAAATACCCATTTTTGAAAATGTCTCGGCTGTTCCCTTTCTAATGAAGAGAGCAAGGCGCGACTGGGGGAAAGATATTCTATTTTTAGCCACTGACCAAGGAGGACAGAGAAGGTTTAACCTTCCGGGATTTGACAAAAAGAGAAAAAACTCTTTTCAGGTTGAGGTATTCCTCCCTGAGGCCTTGGCAGAAAAGATAAAGGGAAAAAGCGTCTGTCTGGTTGACGACCTTATAGGAACCGGCACCACTTTATTAAAAATCGGGCAGTTGGTAAAAAAATACGGAGCAAAAAAACTCCTTTGTCTGGCAGTTCACGGCACCCTTGCCAAGGGAGTAAAAGAAGTCAAGAGAAAATTTGACAAAATCTACCTCACAAACACAATCAATAATCCCGGCATCTCTCAGATTGATATTACTCCCCTTATTCTGAAAGCAATAGGAAAAACTTAGGGATATGCCTTTATTGCCTGCTTTATTGCCCAGGATAAAATTTCTTTTTCCTTCTCGTTTTTGGCAATCTGGGGAACAGGTCTTTCTTTGAAGTCATTTTTTGCCAAATGATATCTTCCTTCAATCTGAACCTCGTGCTCAACTTTCAATAACCTCTCTGCCGCTTCCTCTGGGTCCTCCTCCGGTTTCACTTCTTCTTCTTTTAAATAAATTGTCTTTCCGGCATCATATTCCGGAGCCACCCATTGGCAGAAAACAGGGAAGGGACGCTGTTCTTCAATCCGCTGGCAAAAGAGTTTGAAGGCATAAACCCTCCTTACTCCATACATTCCCTTTCCTCCGGGGCCCATATGCTGATTCAATCCTCTGTACTGCCTTAAAACCTCAATCGGGGTCTTAGGCATCCACCCCAACTGATGAAAATAGTCAGGTTTGTACCTGTTAAATATCTCCAAGAGTTGACCGGCTAAATTCCCCTTTTGGGGATAAACAACAAAAATTTCCTTTTTTGGAAATCCGGCCTGAATTGCCTTTTTAATTCCTTCCGCCTCCGGATTGCTTGAAACGATAGCCACGGTGCGGGTCAAATTATACAATCTCCCTCCCGCTTTCTCTGCCTTGAGTATTGCCAGATTTGTTGACCCGGAGCCGGAAATAAGATTGATAAACCTCAACATTATTTTAGGGCTTTTCTGCCAATGTCGGTGCGATGATGCTCGTTCTCAAAAGAGATTTTATCTACCGCCTGATACGCCAAATCAATTGCCCGCTTTAGATTCTCTGCCCTCGCTGTTACCCCCAAAACCCTGCCTCCGGCTGTTTTCAAAATTCCATTCTCCCTTGAAACCCCGGCATTAAAAACGACCACATCCTCCATCTTTGAAACCTCATCCAATCCCTTTATTTCTTTGCCTTTCTCATATCTGCCCGGATATCCGCCTGAAGCCATAATCACACAAACCGCCGCTCCTTGTTTCCACTTAATCTCTCCCTTCAATTTCCCATCAGCCACTTCTTTTAAAAAGGGAACAATATCGCTTTCCATCAGCATTACCAGAGGCTGAATCTCCGGGTCGCCAAAACGGCAGTTGAATTCCAAAACATAGGGTCCCCGCTTTGTAAGCATCAAGCCAAAATAGAGACATCCCCTATAGTCTATTCCTTCCCTTTCAAGCCCGTCTAAGGTTGGCTTGACAATTTTTTCAATTATCTCTTTTTTTCTTTCTTCGTCCACAACCGGAGCCGGAGCATAAGCGCCCATTCCGCCGGTGTTGGGTCCTTTGTCTCCGTCAAAAACAGCCTTGTGGTCTTGAACCGGGGGCAAGGCAACAAATCTATTTCCGTCGGTTAAAATCATAAATGTTGCCTCCTCCCCCTCTAAAAATTCTTCAATGACCACCCTTTCCCCCGAAGGACCGAATTCCTTTCTTACCATTATTCGTTCAATTGCCTCCTCTGCTTCTTCTTTGGTTTTGCAAACAATAGCGCCCTTGCCGCCCGCCAAGCCGTCGGCTTTAACAACCAAGGGCAAATTATCCAAGGCGTAGTCGCGGGCAACCCTTGAATCCTCAAAGGTTTTGTGAAAGGCAGTGGGGATTCCGTATCTTTCCATAAAATCCTTGGCAAACACCTTGCTTCCCTCAAGCCGGGCTCCCGCTCTTTTAGGCCCAAAGACCTTCAATCCCTTTTGTTCAAACAGATTAGCAATTCCTGCCACTAAGGGCGCCTCTGGACCAACTACAGTTAAATCTACCTTTTCCTTTAAGGCAAAGTCAGCCAGTTTAGAAACATCCTCTGCCTTGAAGGGGAGGCACTCTGTTTTTTCTCTTGAGCAGATGCCTCCATTTCCGGGCGCGCAGTAAATTTTGGAAACAAGAGAACTCTGACTGATTTTCCAAACCAAGGCATCTTCTCTTCCTCCTGAACCAATAACCAAAATTTTCATAATTAAAACAAACTGGGGGTCATTAAGATATTCGCTCCCTTGGGGCCCACCTCCAAAACCCCTTGCTCAATCTTAAAACTCCTCTCATTGTTATCACCTTCTTTTATTCTTATCTTTCCTCTTTTAAGGGGAGTAATCAAACCGATATGACGGGCAAGGATTGTCAATTGTCCCTGCTTGCCGGGAACAATAGCCGCTTCTGCCTCGCCCTGGTAAACTACCCCCTCTAATGAAATAATTTTTATCAGCATCCTATTATTATTCTATCCTTCCCTTCATATAGAAGTCCTCTTCTCTTCTTGAATCAAGTTCGCCAGAGATGATTTTTTTGAAGTCTTCAATCGTATCTTTTAATGGGACATACTGACCCTTCCTGCCGGTAAACACCTCAGCCACATAAAAGGGCTGAGACAGAAATCTCTGTATCTTCCTTGCCCGCTGAACTATCAGTTTGTCTTCCTCGGACAACTCCTCCATCCCCAAGATTGAGATAATGTCTTTCAATTCCTTGTATCTTTTCAAAATCCTCCTTACCTCCTGAGCGACACGATAATGTTCTTCCCCGACTATCTGGGGGTCCAATGCCTTAGAAGAGGACTCCAGAGGGTCAAGGGCGGGATAAATGCCCAAGTCGGCAATCTCCCTTGATAAAACAATTGAGGAATCCAAATGACCAAAAACCGAAACCACGCCAGGGTCGGTAAGGTCGTCCGCTGGAACATAAACCGCCTGAATAGAACTGATTGAACCCGAATCAGTTGAGGTAATACGCTCCTCAAACTCTGCTACCTCGGAAAAAAGAGTAGGCTGATAACCGGTTTGGGAGGGAATTCTTCCCAAAAGGGCAGATGCCTCAGCCCCTGCCAAGACAAACCGAAAGACATTGTCGGCAAACAGAAGCACATCCCTTTTTTCTACATCTCTAAAGTATTCAGCCAGGGTAAGCCCGGTAAATCCAACCCTAAACCTCACCCCGGGCGGTTCGTTCATCTGACCAAAAACCAAGGCGCAGTTTTTCAAAACCCCGGCTCTTTCCATTTCAAGAATAATATCATTTCCCTCTCTTGACCTCTCCCCAATTCCGGTAAATATAGAATAACCCTTGTGAACCTCAGCCACATTTCTAATCAATTCCTGAATCAAAACGGTCTTTCCCACTCCGGCTCCGCCAAAAAGCCCTGCCTTTCCTCCCTTTGGAATAGGGGCTAACAGGTCAATTGCCTTCAGCCCGGTTTCCAAAATCTCCACCTTGGTTTCCTGCTCTGTTAGTTTCGGGGCTTTTCTGTGGATAGACCATTTTTCTTTTGCTCTTATCTCGCCCTTTTGGTCAACGGGCTCTCCCAAAACATTCAAAACCCTGCCCATTACCTCTTTGCCAACAGGCGTTTTAATAGGTGCCCCTGTATCCTCCACCTCTTCGCCCCTTCTTAATCCCTCGGTTGGACCCATTGCCAGACACCGAACCCTGGTTTCCCCTATGTGCTGTTCAATCTCCAAAATAAGGTTATTTCTTTTTACCCTGAGGGCGTTCAAAATTTGAGGGGTTTCTCCCTCAAATTCCACATCAACGACTGGACCTATGATCTGAACGATTTTTCCCATAGTTGCTGTTTATAAATTTAGGCGGTTGCCTCTTTTGCCGTGCCAATCTCGCAGACCTCAGCGGTAATCTGTGCCTGCCTGGCTTTGTTATATTCCAAGGTAAGGCGTCTTAAAATATCCTCAGCGTTCTCGTTTGCCCTTCTCATTGCCATCATCCGCGCAGAATGCTCCGAGGCATTGGCTTCCAAAATAGAATGGTGTATCAAATAGGCAATCAGACGGGGAACCAGCGCTTCAAATATCTCCATTGGTGATGGTTCAAGCAGGGTGTAATATCTTCTGCCTAAGGGGAAAGGGGACTCTGGTCTGGCGGCATTTTTTAATTGGTAGTGTTTCAGGGTTTCTTTAATAACTTTCATATCCAGGGGAAGAAGCCGAACCTCTCTCGGTTTTTGGGTGAAAGAGGAAACAAAGTCGGTATAGTAAAGAAAAATCTCCTGAAATCTCCCCTTCTGGAAATAGTCCAAGATTTTATCAGCAATAGCCCTTGTATCCTCTACTCTTCCGTAGTCGCCGATTCCGCTAAACTCAACCAAAACACGATACCCTGCCTTTTGAAAAAATTTTCCTGCCTTCTTTCCTATCGCAAAAATCTCAACATTCTTTAATCTCTCAATGGACCTCCGGGCAAAACCCAAAATATTTTTATTAAAGGCGGCACAGAATCCCTTGTCCGAACTGATAACCACGGCTAATGTTTTATCAACAGACCTTTTCTGAAAATAAATTGATTTTCTTATTTCTTGAGGATGGTCTTCTAGGCTTGTTAAAATCTCTAAAACCACCTGGGTAAAGGGTCTTGAATTCAAAGCAAAACGCTGGGCTCTTTTCATTTTCACGGCAGAAACCAATTCCAAAGCACGGGTTATTTTAGAAAGCCCCTGGGTGACCTCTATTTTTCCCTTAATCTCCTTCGGGTGCATATTTCTTAACTAAGGAATGAATAATTTTATCCAGTTCGCTCCTGACCTCTTGGTCAAACTCCCGGCTTTCTCTAATTTTCTCAAAAATCTCTCCCTTCTCAGCATCAATCGTTTTAAATAGTTCCTCCTCAAACCTTCCTACATCCTCAAGTTTAACATTGTCCAAAAAGCCCTCCACTGCCGCGTAAATAGCAACCACTTCTTTTTCAAAGGGCAGAGGAGACAACATCTTTTGTTTCAGTATTTCTCTGACTCTCCTCCCCCGCTCCAGCCGTTTTCTTGTTTCCGGGTCTACCTCCTCAATAAACTCCAAAAATTGTTCCAGTTCCAAAAATTGAGCCAACTCCAATTTTAACCTCCCGGCGACCTTCTTCATTGCCTTTGTCTGGGCGGCAGAGCCCACCCTTGATACTGACAAGCCGATATTTACCTCCGGTCTTTGTCCCTTCAAATAAAGCCCAGCATCAAAAAAGATCTGACCATCGCAGATTGAAATAACATTTGTGGGAATATAAGAGGCGAGGTCTGACTGCTGGGTTTCAATGATAGGCAAAGCGGTCAAGGAACCACCTCCCTTTTCTTTGCTCAATTTCGCCGCTCTCTCCAAAAGCCGGGAGTGTAAATAAAATATATCACCGGGATATGCCTCCCTGCCCGGCGGCCTTCTTAAAACAAGGGCAATCTGACGCCAAGCATAACCATGCTGGGTCAGGTCATCGTAAACCACCAAGGCATCTTTTCCCTTGTGCATAAAGTATTCGCCTTGAGCGCAGCCGGCATAGGGAGCCAGATACCAAAAGGAAACCGGGTTGGAAGCGGGAGCGGCAACCACAATAGTATAATCCATTGCTCCAGCCTTTCGGAGAAGTTCAACCGTTCTGGCAATCTCGGCCTCTTTTTTGCCCACAGCAACATAAACGCAAATAGGCCTTTTTGGCTCCTTTTTTTGGTTTAAAATACAGGTAAGAGCCGCCGGTGACTTGTCGGTTATTCTGTCTCCCAACAAAAGTTCCCTCTGACCCCTACCGATAGGAATCAAAGCGTCAATCAATTTTATGCCGGTATGAATAGGAGAATTTACCGGCTCTCTTTCCATCACCGATGGACCGATTCTCTCCAAGGGATAGTTCTTCTCGGCGTTTATCTGTCCTTTTCCATCCAAGGGCCTTCCCAAGGGGTCAACCACCCTGCCAATAAGTTCCTCTCCAACCGGACAGGATAAAATCCTTCCGGTCCGCTTGGCAATATCAGATTCTTTTATCCTTGAAAAATCGCCCAGAATAATTGCCCCCACACTATCCTCCTCTAGGTTCAAAACCACCCCTTCTGTTTTTGTTCTTTCAAACTCAATTACCTCAAAATTTTTTACATAGGGCAGGCCGGAAAGACGGGCAACTCCGTCGCCCACCTCCAAAACCTGACCAATCTCCTCCTTTTCCGGCTTCAGGTCTAATTTTTCTATTTCTTTTTTTAGGGTTTGATAAATAGACATAAATAAACTCAAATATCAAAACTTAGGGTCAAATTATTCAAGCACCTGTTTATCATTCCCTTTATTGAACCATCAATCAGGTAATCTTTGCTCTTTGCCAGAAATCCGCCAATAATTCCTTCTTTGATTGTTATCTTTGCCTCCTTTCCTTTAAAAATCCGTTCTATTTCCTCTTTTATCTTTCTTTTTGTCTGAATATCAAACTCTCTTGCCAAGACAATCTCTACCTGCTCTTTTTCTTCCGCTTTTTTGACCTCTTTTAAAATTTTGGTCAAAAGATACAATTTTCTCTTTTTCTTCAACAATTGAACTAATAATTGGAAGAGGTTTTTTGCCTCTTCTTCGCCTTGCTTTTTCCCTACCGAAATCAAGAGTTTGGCAATTTTCTCTTCTTCACCCCTCATATTTTAATTGGGTTAATTTCTCTTCAATAAATTTTTTATCCTTTTCCGGGTCAATTTTCTCCTTCAGGATTTTTTCAGCCAAAAGAGAAACCAACTCTATATTCTTTCGGAACAGTTCCTCTTTAAGACGAGCCGCTTCTATCTTCCCTATCTTCTTTCCCTCTTCTATCATTCTTTGTTTCTCCTTTTCAGCCAAGGTCAAGATTTCCTTTTCTCTTTCCTTGGCTTTTTTCTCTGCTTCTTGCAAAACCCGAATAGACCTCTCCCGAGCTCTTTTCAAAACATCCTCCCTTTCTTTTTTTGTCATCTCAATCTTCTCTGTGTACTCCCGCTCTTTTTTAACTCCCAACTCAATTTTTTCTCTCCTTTTTTTCAAGAGGTCCAGAAAGCCCTTAAAAACAAACCTATTAAGGAGATACAAAAGAATCAGGAAATTAATTGTCTGGCCCAAAAGGATTTTCCAATGGATTCCCAAGGCATTAAGTATCTCCATACTTTATTATTTTATCCCACGAATTTAATCAAAATGGCTACCACCAGGGCATAAATGGCAATGGCTTCGGCAAAAGCAATAGCCAATATCATCCCGGTCTGAATCTTGGAAGCGGCTTCTGGATTCCTTCCTATTGCCTCTGCTCCCTTTGAGCCGATCATCGCTATGGCTATGGCTGGGGCTATCGCTCCAAGTCCAATTGCCAAAGCGGCGGCTAAATTTTTAACAGAAAGTGGATCCATACTTCTTTATTTAAAAATTTGATTTCTTATTTATTATTTATCAACCGACCTTTTTCCCGACCTTTTTTCCAAAAAAGGCAAAACCAAATAATAGACGTCCACGAATGTGGCGCCTAATCCTATTAGTATACCACAAATTAAAAAAATTGGGAAGGTCTCAAATTTCTTGTCCAAAAATAATCCCAAAAGCAGAAAAATTATTAAGGGAATGGCGATTAAAAAACCTAATTCCATTCCCAAAGACAGGGCGTAAAAAAACCTTGTCTTATTCTTCTGTTTGCTCGGTGGCGGCGACATAAAAAATAACAGTCAAGGAAGAAAAAATCAATGCCTGAACAAAGCCAACAAAAATTTCCAACCCCAAAAAAGGCAGGGGAAGGATATAGGCGCACAAAAAAGCGGCAATTATCAGAAGAACCTCTCCGGCAAAAAGATTTCCAAAAAGCCGGACAGCCAAGGAGAGTATCCTTGTCAATATACCCATTAGTTCAAAGAGTCCCACAAAAAGAAGAATCGGATTTCTGAAATTAAAGTATTTCTTAAGATACCTTGGGAGGCGCAGGTTTTTAAGGGTCAATGCCTCAACAAAAATCATTGAAACAATGGCTAAAGCAAGGGTAAAGTTAAGGTCAGAACTGGGCGACCTTATGAAATGAAAAACCCCCAATCCCGGGGAAACCTCCAAAAGGTTGGCGCAAAAAATGAGAATAAATAAAGAAGAGGCAAGAGGGAAAATTTCCAATGTCTTTTTCCTCTCCCCGGTAATTCCGTCAATATAATTAAACAGCCCCTCCAATATCCATTCAAGAAAATTCTGCAAGGGACCGGGGACAATCTTTCTTTTTTTGAAGGCAAAAAAGAAAAAAACAAAAATTCCTATTGACAAAACCAGAGCCCAAAAAAAGGTATTGGTTATAGGAAACCCAAAAAAACTAAAAATTTTTTCTGTTGCTACAGAAAATTCCAGCATATCTAGCAATTATAAAAAACTGAATCAAAAAAATCAAACCAACTTGGAAATAAAAATGAGGGAATAAAAAATTACCTTTAGTACTTTAGGTTTGACCACCTCCCGCATCTGTCTCCCCACCGGGCAACCACCTTGCCCTCAATCCTTGCCTCAATGACCTCGCAGTGATTGGGACAGCCCTGACAAATAAAGGAGGTAGTCCTAATCTCCTTTTCGGAAACAGCAAACCCCCTAAACCTTGTCTTTTGGGGCGGAGATTCCCTTACCAAAAGTGCCGCTCCCAAGGCGCCCATTACCTTATTATATTTTGGAACAATAATCTCCTGCTTCAGTTCTTCCTTGAACGCCCATCTCATTCCTACATTTTCAGAGACGCCTCCCAAGAAAACAATCGGCGGATTTATCTTCTTCCCTCTGGCAACCCCAGCCAAATAATTTCTTGCCATTCCCTGACAGAGCCCGGCGATGATATCCTCTACCTTATGCCCCACCTGCTGTTTATGAATCATATCCGATTCGGCAAATACCGTGCATCTGGAGGAGATTATTGTCGGGTTTTTTGACCTAAGGGCAAACTCTCCAAACTTCTCAACTGGAATACCCAGCCTAAAAGCCTGGGCGTCAAGAAACGCCCCGGTTCCGGCAGCGCAGTTATGCACTCCTACAAAATTGGCAACATAGGAACTGTCACCCTTGACCCGCAAATTATAAACCGCGCCCTCAAATTGATATCTTCTAATTCTCCTAATTGGCGCAAATAACCAATTTTTGTAGATAAAAAATCTATAATCCTGTTTTTTCTCTTGGCTTATAAAATCGCAAAATCTTTTTTTAAACCCAGACAAAGGAATAATAACAAAATCTCCCTCACGAAGTTCCTTTGCCGGGATAGGTGTGGGCTGCCAAGAGAAGTCCCTCTGCTTGGTATGTTGCTTTTTACAATTGGCCTGTTCTGCCAACTTACAGACAGCGACATCGCTTCTTTTTAATCCCCAGACAGGATGTTCCGGGGTGATCTCTAATTTTCCAACATTGGGAACCTCAATCTCTATCATCCTGCCCTTATATCTTCTCTCATAAACCTGCTCTACGGGCATAAATCTTCCTTGATGGGTCAATACCCTTTTGCCAATTCTAATTTCTCTAATCGGGGTTGGGTTATAACTGGGATTGGTGGTTATTTTTGCATCCCCCTTCAGGCACAGCAGGTTCATGGCAAAATCCACAGCCGCCCCGTTTTCCAAAATAATAATTTTTGAGTCCTGGCCGCCAATCTCAATTACTGTCCGGGTCTCGGGCATAAAGTGGGTAACGCCCTTGGCATGGGCGGTAATTTCATTCTTTATTACGTCGGCGCCCAAAACCGCCGAGGCAAGATATCTGCCTGAGCCAGTGGTTGCCAGTCCTGAAATCTCAATGTCTTTACCCTGGCTTTTTATAAACTCTTCCAGCCACTTCAAACCCTTCTTAAGGGATCCAATCGGGTCGCCTTCCGTGCGAAAATAGGTGCTGTACAGAACCTCTCCCTTCTGGTCAATTAAAACAAACTTTGTTGAAACAGAACCGATGTCAACGCCTAAAAAACATTTCATAGTTAAATTGGTCAGCGCTCAAAATTTGTTTTATGTATGTATACCATCTAACAAATTCAATAACAACCCTGGTATTTTCTTTGCTGAGGCATCTTGTTGAGGGGTGCATATCGCAGCCGAGCCCCAGAATAGGTTTGCGTTTCAGAAAGAGGCTTGTGAGGCTCGGTCAGATTTTAGAAGCGCCTGAAGATAAATTTCTTTCCTACTGCTTACCGCGACTTCGTGCTCCCCGAGGCAAGATGCCTCAGCAGATTTATTACCAAATTGGTCAGCGCTCAGAATTCCTTTTTACCTTTTTATGGTATGCTTTAACCAAATCAACAAATGCCTCCAGCCGGGTCTGCACCCCTGCCTCGGCCACCTCCTCATCCAGCGATAAAGACAAAAAGGGGATACCGCTGTCTTGATGAATCTTTTCTAAAATCGGCCTAACGCTAGACTCAGGCATACAGGCAAATGGCAGCAATTGAATCACGCCGTCAAATCCTTTTTTCACATAGTTTAACATTTCATAAATAGCATCCCTTCCATGCCCTCCCACGGTTGAGCCCAGATAAGGCTTTATCTTTCTCTGGATGATCCAATCCTTCCAGGGAAAAATTCGCTTTTTCAGATGATAGGTTATGTCCATCTCCCGATGGACCTCAACCCCCTCCTGCCCCAATCTTTTCTCAATCTCGTGGTTAACACTCGGGTCGGAAACAGTAAAAATTTCTCCCACTATCCCCACCCTGGGCACCTCTCTTTGCTCAATTTTTATCTTTGAAATCTGAGCCCGGATTTCTTTCTCAAATTTTCTCAATTGCTTGAATGTCTTAATTTTTTCCAGTTTGTCAAATGCCCTTCTTAAAAGGGAGTCTGTTTCTCCTTTGTTTTTCTCCCTTGGCCTTAAATATTGAGCCTTTCTCTCCAATGTCTCAATAAGGTGCAGTTTTCTATAGCCAAACCAGAGCACCTTCAGTATCTTCAAAGAAGGAAGACCGCTGATATTCCTTAACTTTCTATAAACATCTATCGGTGACTGGTCAAATGTAATGAAATCAACCTTTCTGCCATTTTCCAGCAAAACCTTTTTCTGAACATCAGCGTAGTATCTCAAGCGACATGAGCCTCCCAGAGCGGTAACCATAATTATGGTATTCGCTCCTTTTTCTATTGCCCCGAGATAATTGCCCAAATTTGCCTTTAAGGGAAAGCAGTACATTTCTGGGGCTATCCGGGCGCCTTCTTTTATGCTTTCTTGGGTTGTTTTCTCGGGAGCAACTGATTCCAATCCCAATCCCTCAACCCAGGCCTTAAAGGCAATGGTATAATTCCCCCAATAGGGAAAGGTAATTTTTGGTTTCATAATAGGTCCCTGATTTTTTTAGCAAAATAAAGGCAAAAAATCAAATGTTTTCATCCTATAGTATCAACAAATGCCTCCAGCCGGGTTTGAAAGCCTGCCTCCCCAGTCTGCTCATCAATGATAAGATAAAGAAAGGGAACCTTCGCCTTCTTGAACCTTTTTTCCACAAACTCTTTAATCACGGCGTCGGAACCGCAGGCAAAAGAAGAAATCTCAATCGCTCCGGCAGGCTGGTATTCCAATAAGGTCTCAATTTTTCGGGCAATTTCCTCGGCAAACTCCCAGTGAAAATTGGGCCAATCTTTCCGGCTCAACTTCTTATCAGACAAAGGAGCCCAGTCAATAAATATCGGCAAAACCCCCAACTCCTCCAGTTTTCCTTTTATTCCCATATTCACATAATCGTCATAGAGATTGTAGGGATGGGAAACCAAAATAATCTTCTTTTTTTTCAAATTAATTTTTTCCAAAAACTGCCTCTCTTTTTCCTCCTTCTCCTTCTTTTCCCTAAAAAGGCCGGCCCGAAGCGCGGAGTCTGTCTCTGTCTTAGATTTCTTCAAGGCCCTGCCTATTTTTGCTATCGTTTTTTCAAAGGTCTCCTTTCTCTGGTCAAATGTTTCTGTTAAAATCGGGGTTTTAGAAATTATCTTGGCAAGGTCTGGCAAGCCAAAAAATCGCGGGCAGTACTCCAAATGCCTCCTGTCTGCCTTTAGCCGGGGAACAAAAATCATATCACATTTCCCCTCCAGCCAGTTTAGGTGGCCAAGATAAACCTTGATTGAGAAACAGGCCTCAGGATCTGAAAGTTCGCTTCCTATCTTAACAATCTCCTTGTTGGTTTTTGGAGAAAGAAGAACCTTCAGACCGAGTTGCTCAAAAAATGTCTCCCAAAAAAGAGGCATCTTCCAATAAACCAAAGCCCTTGGAATACCAATAGTCATAACAACCTTCAAATTTTATCTCTTTATTAATGTTTAGTCAAAAGAGACCAGAGGACCCTAAAAAAGTCCAAGCTTACCCTGGGTAAGCAATAAATTAGGCATTCTCTATTTTTTCCTTTTCTGGAGCAGATTTCCTTATCTTCTCTCTTATCTGTTCAATCTCTTCATCAGAAGGGATGATTTCTTCAGGGTTAAGGTTAAAGGTTTCCAGGAAGTCAATTTTTTCATCTAAGAGTTCTTTTCCTTTTCCTTTTGGAGGGGGCTTTTTGAAAACAAGTCTGGCAATTTCTTTAACCGCCTCCTGCCAGTTTGGCTTTCTAAAGACCTCATAGATTTCAGAGATTTGGCCTTTCTTTACCCTTCCTGCCATTAACTCGTTTATCATTCTTAATACTACCTCCATTGCATACTCAGGGTGCTTTAGAAAAAATGCCTTGCTGGACAGATGGCCTGTTCCTTCGTAATCTATAACAGGACCCTTTTCAATTTTGCCTTCTGCCATTAATCTGGCAATTAGATGGAGTTTAATTGCCGCTAGAGCATCAGAAAAGAGGTGTTGGCCAAGTTCAAAAAGGGTGGGTTTAAAAGAGGTTTTTCCTTCTTTTGTAATATAAGGAAAACCCATATACTGTTTTCCATAGCGGAAAACTATCCCTCTTCCTATTTTCCATCTTTTACCTATTCCTTCTTCTGTAGTTGACAAGGCAATAAGATATTCTTTTAATTTTTCAGCAGTGCCAATTTCTTCTGCGAATTTAGGATGCTCGGTTTCTAAAAATTTAAAGTATTCTGAAAAGAATGCCTCTGGTAAATCTGGGAATAATAAAAAAACAGCTCTCTCTCTTTCTATAAAGATGTTATCCATGCTAATTTTCGACTCATCTCTGGCATCAATCTCCGTAAAAAGACCTCCAAACCCTTCATCAACCGCTTCTTTCATTAATTTGCCAAAATATCCTTTTGGAGTATTTCGGTTATTCCAATAAAGTTCAAGACTTTCTCCAAAAGAAATCTCAGAAATTCCTTCAATGCAAATTACCTTGGCTATTTTGTTCATTTTTTGGAGGTATTCTCCGTGTTTCTTTTGCCATATTGGATAATGCCCGTATCCCTTCATAAAAAGGTCAACCCCACCGGGTAATCTGAAGTAATGAATCGGACGATCAGCTTCATATTCGTCTTCTGAGTCAATTCCTTTGAGATGCTTATATTCAATCTCCATTATTTCTAAGGTATCTCGAGAAAGAACTCTTTTTAATTTTCTTGGCAGTCCATTTGGATACAGGTCTCTAAAGTCAGAGGAGATGATACCCTTTTCTTTGTCTATCCAAACACCGGGTCTATTGGTAAGATATTCGGCAATTATTTTGTCTCTTTCTCTCTCTTTTTCTCTTTGTCTTTGCTTTTCTTTTCCTCTTTTTTCTTTTCTTTCAATAGAGGAATAGGGAAAAGAGGGAATGCGAAAGGCCCTAACAATAGATTGAGCCCTGATTTGCAAGGGATCAGGAACCTTGCCCAGTTTTTCGTATAATTTCTTTCCAATTTCAAACCAATAGTCTTCAGGGACCTTCTTCTCCTCCTCTATAGTAATTTCTTTCTTTGGCCTTCTTATCCTCTCAAAAAATCTCCCCATTTTTAGGATATTTTCTTAAAAAAACCTTTTTAGCAATCCTCCAGTTTTAATTAATTCTAACACCTGCTAAAAGGAATCTCAAAGGATATATTGGTTAAGCAATGTAAAACAAAACCATAAAGATTGCCTAAGAATCTAAGGTGAAACCCCTGTCTTACAAATTACACCTACGTATATTTTTTAAGATAATTAAAAGTCAAAAATTCAATATCCAAACTCCAATTAACTTCCAAAGACCGAAATCCCAATGTTAATTGAAAATTGGATATCGGAAATCGAAAATTGAATTGAATAGAGCGTTGCTTACCCTGAGTAAGCAATAATTAAGCAATAAATCTAATATCAGGCATTCTTTATTTTTTCCTTTTCTGGAGCAGATTTCCTTATCTTCTCTCTTATCTGTTCAATCTGTTCATCAGAAGGAATAATTTTTTCAGGGTCAAGGTTGAAGGTTTCCAGAAAGTCAATTTTTTCATCTAAGAGTTCTTTTCCATTTGGAGAGGGTTTTTTGAAAACAAGTTTGGCAATTTCTTTAACCGCCTCCTGCCAGTTTGGTTTTCTAAAGACATCATAGATTTGCTCTATTTGACCTTCTTCTACCCTTCCTGCCATCAACTCATTTATCGTTCTCAATACCACCTCCATTGCATACTCAGGGTGCTTTAGAAAAAATGTCTTGCTGGATAAATGAGCCGCTCCTTCGTAATCTATAATAGGACCTTTTTCAATCTTGCCCTCTGCCATTAGTCTGGCAATTAGATGGAGTTTGATTGCCGCCAGAGCATCAGAAAAGAGGTGTTGGCCAAGTTCAAAAAGGGTGGGTTTAAAGGAGGTTTTTCCTTCTTTTGTAATATAAGGAAATGCCCAATATTGTTTTCCATCGCGAAAAATTATTCCTCCTATTTTCTCTCTTCTTAATGCTCCTTCATCTGTAATTGACAAAGCAATAAGATATTTCTTCAATTTTTCAGGAGTGCCAATTTCTTCTGCGAGTTTAGGATGCTGGATTTCTAAAAATTTAAAGTATTCTGAAAAGAAGGCATGTGGTAAATCTGGGAATGAAAAGTATGCAGTATGGTCCATTTCAATTTTTGACACATCTCTCCTGGCGTCAATCTCAGTAAAAAAACCTCCAAACCCTTCCTCAAACGCATCTTTCATCAATTTATCATAATCTCCCTTTTGAAAGTCTGGATTGTCCCAACGAAGTTCAAGGCTTTCCCCAAAAGGAATCTCAGGAAATCCTTCAATACAGATTATCTTGGCTTTTTCGTTCATTTTTTTAAGATATTCTCCATGCCTTTTTTGCCATTTTGGAGTACTATGCCTGTATCCCTTCATAAAAAGATCAATTCCACCAGGCAATCTGAAGTAATGAATTGGACGATCGGCTTCATATTCGTCTTCTGTATCTGGGTCAATCGCTTTGAGATGTTTATATTCAACCTCCATTATTTCTAAGGTATCTCGAGAAAGAACTCTTTTTAATTTTCTTGGCAGTCCATTTGGATACAGGTCTCTAAAGTCAGAGGAGATGATACCCTTTTCTTTGTCTATCCAAACACCGGGTCTATTGGTAAGATATTCGGCAATTATTTTGTCTCTTTCTCTCTCTTTTTCTCTTTGTCTTTGCTTTTCTTTTCCTCTTTTTTCTTTTCTTTCAATAGAGGAATAGGGAAAAGAGGGAATGCGAAAGGCCCTAACAATAGATTGAGCCCTGATTTGCAAGGGATCAGGAACCTTGCCCAGTTTTTCGTATAATTTCTTTCCAATTTCAAACCAATAGTCTTCAGGGACCTTCTTCTCCTCCTCTATAGTAATTTCTTTCTTTGGCCTTCTTATCCTCTCAAAAAATCTCCCCATTTTTAGGATATTTTCTTAAAAAAACCTTTTTAGCAATCCTCCAGTTTTAATTAATTCTAACACCTGCTAAAAGGAATCTCAATAAATCGTATTGCCTAATATAAACCTAACAAAAAGGATAAAGGTTTTTTTGCAATATAAAAAACAAGGCCAAGATTGCCTAAGAATCTAAGGTGAAACCCCTGTCTTAATAATTATATCTGCGACGACCCTTACTCCATTTTACTGAAACCTTTTCATTTCACTTACATTTTAGATAACTTAATACGTTGTTTTAACAAACTAACAAAAATTTGTTAAAATCAAAAAAAAATGGAAAAAATCAGACCAGAACAATACCTGAAAAGAGAAAAGCCGAAGGAAAGAACTGAAGGAATAAAAATTCCCGAAAAAGAATGGAAGACTTTAGAAATTATCGCCAAAAGGGTAAGTGGTGATTTCGGAATGAAGGTAAAACTGGGTCCGCCATTTCTTGAAGAATTTAATCCGTTAACTGGGGAAATAGAAAGAGTTTATTATGAAGCTTTTGAAGACCCCTCAACTAAGGAAATTACTATCAATCCTTTAATTGTAAGAGAAAACCCAAAACTTGCTAAACGGCATGCTGGGCATGAAGGAGAGCATGCTGCAATTGACAGAGGTTACCACGAGATAGGCCTTTCCGAAGAGCAAATTGAAAAATTATTATCTCTAGAATATCTTGGATATTCTTCTTTTGAGAACATCGCCCTAAAAGATCCTCGAGCTGATACTTGGGGCGGCAAAAAGTTTCCTGGCTTGAAAGAACTTCATAATGAAAAATGGGACAAAGATTTATCAAGGGAAAATGCGCTATTCATTGCTCCAGAGGTTAATCTAATTATCTCCAAATTGGGAAGGTACCCTCGTTATGCTGAAGGGGCTTCCGAACTTTTGCGTTTTTGGCATAAAGGAAGGTACAGTAAAAAATTGAAGCCAGAAATCCAGAAATTTCTTCAGCGGACTCAAGAATATGCCACCAAGTACCAACAAACCCTTCCTCCAACAGAAGGAAGTTTAACAGAAAAAGAAGTAATTGAAAAAGCCCGAGAATGTTTTGAAACATATCATGAAGATATCTGGCCAGAAGTGAAAAAATTGGTAGAAATGGACCTAAAAACCGAACAGAGTCGCCAGATGCTTAAAGATTTCAGAAAGATACAAAAAGAATTAGACCGAAAGAGAAAAGAAATGAAAGAAATCAAAGCAAGAGGCGATACAAAAAAACAAGAAGAACTTCAAAAAGAGATTGAAGAGTTAGAAGGGCAACTTGATCCGTTTAATGGGCTGCCAGAAGATGTCAAAAAAGAACTTCAAGAACAAATTGACAAAGCAATCAGAGAAACATCCGAGAAATTAAATAAAGAAATTGAAGAAAAACAAAAACAGATAGAGGAAGCAAAAGAGAGACAAGAGGAATTAGATAAAGAAATTAAGAATTTGGAAGAAAAATTAAAAGAGGCAAGCGGCAAAGAAAAAGAGGAGTTGGAAAGACAACTTCAAGAAAAGAAAACAGAAAAATTGGCTCAAGAAATGAAACAAAAGCAATCTGAACAGGAATTAAAGGATATTCAAAATACTTTAGAGCAAATTCAATCTGGTCAAGAAATGCCCTATCCGGAAGATAAACTTTCAGAAAAGACAAAACAAGAATTGGAAAAACTCTTTCAAAAACTGCCTCATTCAAAAAAGGAAGAATATCGCCAAAAGGCTCAAAAAGAACTTGAGGACTTTGAAGATGCGGTAAATAAAGAGTTGGAAGGAAAACTCAATAAAGACAAACCCGAAAGCCATAAAGAAAGAAGAGAAAGAGAGAAGGCTAAAAGAGAAGCAGCTGAAAGAACTTCAGAGGAAAAAGAAAGAATGAAAAAAATTCAGAAAGAACTGGAAAGAATAAAAAGAGAGAAAATGACAGAATACGAAAAAATAAGAGAAGATGTAGCTCCTTTAATTGATAATTTGTATTATAGATTAAGAAAAATTTTAGTGCCTGAAGAATGGAGAGAAGAAGAATTAGGTTGGCCGACCGGAAAGCAACCGGATATAGCAAGAGCGATGCAGGCAAAAAAAGATATTTCCCAAAAGATGAAAATGTGGATCAGAGAGACAGAGCCTTCCAAAAAAGATTATCGATTTTTACATTTAATTGATCTTTCTGATTCAATGAAAGGGAGAAAAATTAAAGAAACCCTTAAAGGATTAATAGTAATCACTGAAGCAGTTGATAGAATTGAGAATTTCAAATCAGAAAATCTGGAAATTGCTCAAGAAATTATTGGATTTAGTGGCGGTGTTCTTCCTGAACCGGTTAAAGATTTTAAAGAAAGATTTACTAGACAAACTCAAGGGAAATTAACTAAATTACTTGAGATGGTTGGTGGTTCTACTAATACTTACGCAGGCACATTAAAGGCGTTAGAAGATTTAAAAAAGAATTTGGGAGAAAGTGGCAATTTTCTTTTGACTTTTTCAGATGGAAAACCAAATCGTGACATCAAAGAGGAATTAAAAAAGGTTCTAAAAAATAAAGAAGAAAGAAAGAAGATTAAAGTAGGTTTAATATGGCTGGGAGAATTAGAATCAGAAAAAGATCTTCAAAAATTAGTCAAAGAATATGGTTATGACTTTGGAATTGTTATGCCAGCAATAAAACCTTCTTCTCCGAGAGAAAAAAATTTCGCTGAAAAATTAGCTGACCTTTTAGAAAATATTGTCAAATATCCAGAAAAGTATTAAACTTCAATTAAAGAAGTTATGAAAAAAGAAACCAGAAAAAAATTGGAAAAATTTTTAGAGGATAGAAGATTGGTTAGAAACTCAAGAGATATTGGCTTGATTGTCTTAGAAAAAGAAAGAGAAATTTCTCCTAAAGAGTGGCGAAAATTAGATGCTTCTTTTTCCTATTTTTTATTAAACAACCCCTTTGAGTTTAAAAAATTGGTCAATAGTCTTATTAAAGCCCAAAAAGAGGATAAAATTTTTTTGCTTGAAATAAAAGCAGATCCGAATGACAAAATAATCCAAGTTTTAAAACAAATTTGTCATTTTGGGCAGTTCAACATCCATGATAAGAGAGGAAAACTGATAAATACTATTAAAGTAGAACCGGGTTCAATTGTAGTAATTGCTGAAAGGGATTTTATCAACAAAGAAATTTCTTACCCAAGATTTTACAATATTTTTGATACTGCCTTAATTATCTAAATAAATTTATGCCAGAAAGGTTCGAAAAAATCCATTTTAAACCAGAAAAACTAGTAGAATACGAAAGAGAAATTGAAGAATTAAGAGAAAAGGGCGGTTTTAAATTAGAAGAAAAAGAAGGGGGGAATATCATCAAATTCTTAGGAATAAGAGGATTAGGCCCTCATCAAAGAGAGGCAATATTAGAATTTGACACAGAGATAAAAGACGAAAAAGAAATCAAAGAGATTTTAGAAAAATACGACCTTCAACAATCTCCTCTTTTTAAAAGAATGTTTAGTCTTTTAATAGACGAATATAATCAAGAAAGAATACCCCTTTTTCAAAGTGTACCGGGTACAGGTAAAACCTATTCCGTAAAGTTATTTAATGAACTTTTGCATGGGAAAGATGCTCAGATGGAATATATTGCCTGTACTCCTCGAACCACAGAATTAGAATTAATTGGCCATTGGACACCAGCAGGGAAGGAAATAGCAGTGGAGGAAATTTCAACAAAATTGGAAAAAGTTCAAAAATGGCAAGAATTCAAAGACGCCTTTACCAAAAAATTAGAGTCTTTAATAAAGAGAAAAGACGTTTTAAGTGAAGGAGAATTCCAGAGAGAATTTGCAGATTTAACCAAGAAGTTTATGGAAAGCCAAAAAGAAGTCTTAACCTTGGTTGGAGAAAAAACTGAAGATTTTATCTTTCGTAGAGGAGTCATCCTTTCCGGATTTAAAGACCCCAAAAATCCTGAAGATAAAGGAAGATTGGTAATGATAGATGAAATAGACAATCTTCCAGAAAGTTATCAAAATATTCTTCTCCAGCTTTCAGGTCCCAAGGGAAAACTTACTTCAGATCTTACCTCTTATTCAGATAGTGGAGTCACTCGTTATGAAAAAGGCAAAAATACTTTTTTTGTTTTGGCTGCCAATTACCCAGAGCTGGCCCCGGGTAAAAGACCAATCAGCATTCCTCTAGCCGACCGAGTAGATATTATGAGCATTTTACCTAAAGAATCACTTGAAGATGAAAAATTAAGAATTAAAGAGTTCGGATTTAAAGAATTTCTTTCTCCTGAGATATTTCCTCGGGCTAATCTTGAAGTAAAAAAAGAAATAAAAAGACTTTTAGCCGAAACTTTGGCTTTATGGCATATAAAATTTAAAGAAAGACTTTCTGAATTTAAGAAAGAAGGTTTAGAATTATTTAAAGGGGAGGCAAGAATAAGGGAACAAGAAAAAGAATTTTCTCAAAGAGCAATAATTGGAGTTGAAGATTATCTTCTTTCTCATTTGGAAGATAGAGATTTTTTAAACCCGGAAACCGGGAGGATAGATTTAAGTTTACTTCTTTTAACTGCTTTTGACTATAAATACCTTTATTTTCTTTCATCTGAGAACTTACGAAATAGATTTTGGGATGAAGTAATTTACCCTTCTTTATATGCAGGAAGAAAAAGAATTACTGAGAAAGGGGAAATAGAAAAGGTGCCAGAACCGGTAAATCTCCAAGCCCCATTTCTTTATATAGAAGAAGAAGGACGATTTAGACCATTTGATAATAAGAAAGATGATTTTAAAAAAGCATTACCTTTAGACAAAGTTTTTGAGATTTTAGTCGAACGAGCATCAATGAGTAAAGAAGAATTAGAACAAAAAGAAAGGCGACAAAAAGAAAGAGAATTAATACGAGCCAGATATGCTGCTCAAGATGCGTTAGAATCTCTTTTAAAAAATCCAAACATTCCAGAATCAATTAAAGAAAAAATTAAAAATATTCAATTATAAAAGCAGTTTCTATTTATATCTAATGCCAAAATCTTTTGAAAGGACTCCTTCCGTAGAAAAAAAAGAAAAATCTCCTGAACAAGTGAAAGAGGAGGAATCTTTGGGTTTGGTCAGAGAAATTGAGGAAATTAAAGAAAGAATGACCAAAGAAGGAGAAACCATTGAGGGTTATCAAGAAATAACGAAATTATTAAAAGAAATTGAATCTCTCTATGGAAAACCTAAAGTAGAATGGGAAAAAATAGAAGGTTTAGAAAAGATACTTTCTAAGGATTTTGAAGACACCATCTATAAACCCGGTTTCAGCCCTACCGGTGATAAGATAATGGTTAGAGAAGGAGACAGGAGTCTAAAAATCTATGACCTAAAAGGAAATGAGATACTTTCTAAGGATTTTGGAGAAAACATCTATTCCCCCACTTTCAGCCCTACCGGTGATAAGATAATGGTTATCGAAGGAGACAAGGGCTTAAGAATCTGCGACCTAAAAGGAGAAGAGGTGTTTTCTAAAGATTTTGGAGAAGAGATCGATTCACCCGGTTTCGGTCCTACCGGTGATAAGATAATTGTTAAAGAAGGAGGTAAAAGTATAAAAATCTATGACCTAAAAGGAAATGAGGTGCTTTCTAAGGGCTTTGAGAAAGACATCTATGACTTCGGTTTCGGTCCTACCGGTGATAAGATAATTGTTAAAGAAGGAGGTAAAAGTATAAAAATCTATGACCTAAAAGGAAATGAGATACTTTCTAAGGGCTTTGAGAAAGACATCTATGACTTCGGTTTCAGTCCTACCGGTGATAAGATAATTGTTAAAGAAGGAGGTAAAAGTATAAAAATCTATGACCTAAAAGGAAATGAGATACTTTCTAAGGATTTTGGGGGGAAGATCCATTCACCCGGTTTCAGCCCTACCGGTGATAAGATAATGGTTAGAGAAGGAGACAGGAGTCTAAAAATCTATGACCTAAAAGGAAATGAGATATTTTCTAAGGATTTTGGAGAAAAGATCCATTCACCCACTTTCAGCCCTACCGGTGATAAGATAATGGTTAGAGAAGGAGCCAGGAGTCTAAAAATCTATGACCTAAAAGGAAATGAGATATTTTCTAAGGGTTTTGAGAAAGACATCTATGACTTCAGTCTCAGCCCTACCGGGGAAGAGATAATGGTTGAAGGAGGCTTGGGTTTACAAATCTATAAAATCAAAGGGCAAGAAAGAAAATAAAGAAAGAGAGGTAAATTGGAGAAAAAATATGCCCAAATCTTTTGAAAACTTTTCCCCTATAGAAAAAGAAAAATCTCCTGAACAAGCAAAAGAGGAAGAATCTTTGGGTTTGGTCAGAGAAATTGAGGAAATTAAAAAAAGGATGGCCAGAGAAGGAGAAACCATTGAGGGTTATCAAGAAATAACGAAATTATTAAAAGAAATTGAATCTCTCTATGGGAAACCTAAAGTAGAATGGGAAAAAATAGAAGGTTTAGAAAAGATACTTTCTAAGGATTTTGAAGAAAGCATCGATTACCCCACTTTCAGTCCTACTGGTGACAAGATAATGGTTATCGAAGGATACAAGGGTTTAAGAATCTGCGACCTAGAAGGAAATGAGATACTCTCTAAGGATTTTAAAGAAAGGATAGATTGGCCTAGTTTTAGTCTTCCCGGTAATAAGATAATGGTTATCGAAGGAGGCAAGGGCTTAAGAATCTGCGACCTAAAAGGAGAGGAGGTATTTTCTAAGGATTTTGAAAAAACTATCTATTATTCCACTTTCAGCTCTACTGGTGACAAGATAATGGTTATCGAAGAAGACAAGGGCTTAAGAATCTGCGACCTAAAAGGAGAGGAGGTACTTTCTAAGGATTTTGAAGAAAGCATCGATTACCCCACTTTCAGTCCTAGTGGTAGAGAAATAATGGTTAGAGAAGGGCTTATGCGTTTAAAAATCTATGACCTAAAAGGAAATGAGATATTTTCTAAGGATTTTGGAGAAGTCATCCATTCTCCTAGTTTTAGCCCTAGTGGTGACAAGATAATGGTTAGAGAAGGAGGCAATGGTTTAAGAATCTATGACCTAAAAGGAAGGGAGATATTTTCTAAGGATTTTGGAGAAATCATCGATTATCTCAGTTTCAGCCCTACTGATGACAAGATAATGCTTATAGAAGGAGGTAATAGTTTAAAAATCTATGACCTAGAAGGAAATGAGATATTCTCTAAAGATTTCGGACAAACCATCCATTCCCCCACTTTCAGCCCTACTGGTGATAAGATAATGGTTAAAGAAGGAGGCAAGGGTTTAAGAATCTATAAAATCAAGGGGCAAAAAAGAAAATAAAGAAAGAAAAGTTAGAAAAATCTTTCCTCATCAAGATATCAGATTGGAAATCTCCAGAAAATTATCTCTGAGGAAAATTCATTCTTAACCTAGAAAGAAAGTACACGCGGTTTTAAATTTAAATTCTTTAAATTTTAAATGTTCAGGTATGATTTCTATTTGCTCGTGCTATGAGGTTTCTAAACTGCCCTGATCACAAAAAATTGGCTTGATTTGTAAAAAAAAATATAATAAACTTTAATAAACTTAATTATCATGTCAGGACATTCTCACTGGGCCGGTATTAAACAAAAAAAGGAAATAGCCGACCGAAAGAGGGGTCAGGTATTTTCTAAATTGTCAAAAGAGATTGAGGTAGCGGTAAGGCAGGGAGGAAAGGACCCAGATTTTAATCCCCGTCTGAGACTGGCTATTGAGAGAGCCAAGGATGTTCGGATGCCCAATGAAAACATTGAACGGGCAATAAAAAGAGGAGCGGGCGAATTAAGCGGCAGAAAATTTGAAGACCTTCTGCTTGAGGCATACGGTCCCGGAAAAACAGCGATTATTATTGAGGCAATCACTGACAACAAAAATCGGACCCTGAATCAGATTAAGCAAATCTTGCTCCAAAACAAAGGAAAATTGGTCACCGAAGGAGCAGTAAAATGGATGTTTGAAAGAAAGGGCTGTATCACGGTTAAATCAAAACCAGAAACAAAAGAAGGAAAACAGATAAACAAAGAAGACCTGGAACTGTTGGCTATTGAGGCCGGTGCCCAAGATCTTTCTTGGAACAACAACCTCTTGGACATCTACACCAAACCAGAGGACCTGGAGAGGGTAAAGAAAAACCTGGAAAAAACAGGCCTAAAGATAGAATCGTCCTCCTTGGACTGGGTACCAAAAGAAGAAATATCCCCGGACCCAGAAACAAGAAAGGCCTGTCAAAAACTTTTTGAAGCCCTTGACGAAAATGACGATGTTCAGGAAATCTACTCAAATCTAAAACCGGAGAGTTCTCAGAACTAATTTTATCCACTTCCTCCTCTATGGCTTCTGGCCGCCAGAAAAATAAAAATAAAAGAAAGGCAAAAAAGAATCACTCCTACGCGAAGGGAAGAAGATTTGAATATAAAGCCATAACTATATTAAAAGAAATGGGCTTTCAAACGATTTTTCGTTCTCCAAAATCAGGGGGGATATTTGATATCCTTGCCCTAAAGGCAAAACCGGGAACAAAAAAAATAGACGAGGCAAGGTATATTCAGGTCAAGGCATCCCGCTGCCCCTTTTCTCTAAAAAGTGTTGTTTCTAAAAAAGAGAGAAACAGAATAATAAAAAACCAAACTGTGGTAATGCTGGGCAGAAAAACCTTTTATGAAATCTGGGTCCGACGACTGAACAAAAAATGGGACATCTATCGGCTAAACTGGAAGTCCCAAGAATTTGAAATGTTGTCATAATGGCACATAAACTATTCAATAAAGAAATCAGCGGTCCTTTTACCATTCCCTCAGGAATTGTCACAACTGAGGTCTCCACCTTAGAAAAAATTGCGAACTCCGTTCCCGAGGTCGGAATTTTAACCACAAAAAGCATAGGTCCCTCTCCCAGAACAGGAAACCGGGAACCGATTATCGCCCAGGTATCTTCTCTTTCTTTCATAAACGCTGTGGGGCTAACAAATCCCGGAGCCGAAGAGTTTAGAAAAAAACTCTCAAAAATTAAAATCCCCAAAGAAAGATTTTTGCTTGTTTCCATCTTTGGAAGCAACGAGAAGGAATTTAGGGAGGTAGCAGAAAAATTGATAGAATTCAGCGACGGTTTTGAATTAAATATCTCCTGTCCCCATTCTGAAAGATATGGTCAAATAGTCGGCAAGGACTACAATCTTACAGAAAAGATAATAAGGTCAGTGGCTAACCTGGGCAAACCCGTCTTTGTTAAACTCTCGCCAAACCTTGATGTAAAGGAAACAGTAAAAAGGGCGCTGAGGGGAAAAGCGGCAGGAATTACTGCCATCAATACACGCGGTCCTGAACCTTATCTGTTTGATGGCCATCCTGTTCTTTCAAATAAGGTAGGTGGGATCTCAGGCAAAGCAATCTTGGAACTGGGAATAAAAAGGGTAAAAGAGATAAGAGAGATAACAAATCTGCCTATTATTGCCTGCGGAGGAATTTCAAATTCCCTTGATGTCAGAAGATATAAAAAGGCAGGGGCTGATTTTTTTGGAATTGGCTCAGCCTTGGCCGGGATGACTACAGAAGAGATAAAACTCTATTTTCATCAACTTTTGGAAGACCTAAAAAGAGGTACAAATGAAGCCGAAAGATTTCTGAAAAATCAGTCCCTTACGGAGTATAAAAAATACAGGGTGGAAAAAAACGAACAGATAGAAAAAGACACATTTCTTTTGAAACTAAATGAAAATATAAAAATAGAGCCGGGCCAGTTTGTTTTCCTTTGGCTTCCCGAAAAGGGCGAGAAGCCCTTTTCCCTTCTGGACGACACCCCAATAACTGTTCTTGTAAAAAAGAGGGGCTATTTTACCGAGCAGTTATCAAAACTGAAAAGAAATGACCCCATTTATCTACGCGGTCCCTATGGAAACTCGCCTAAGGTTGAGGGCAGAGTCCTTTTGGTATCAGGAGGAACAGGACTGGCTGCCCTTTATCTTTTTGCAAAGAAAAACAACGAGACCTGCGCTGTTCTCGGAGGAAAAGACAAAAATTCCTTCCCCTATCTTGATAAATTCAAAGAAAGATGCGAAAAACTATACCTGTCCACTGAAAAAGGAGATATCGGCACCAAGGGTCTGATAACAGATATCTTGGGAAAGGCAATAAGAGAGTTTCGGCCCACATTTTGTCTTAACTGCGGACCCAAACCAATGGTAGAAAAAGCAATTCAAATAGAGAAAAGATACATAAATCCAGAGAAAATTTATTCCTCTGTTGAGTTTTTAACAAGGTGCGGGATAGGACTCTGCGGCTCCTGCGCCACCTCCAAGGGCTATCGCAGTTGCGTAGATGGCACATTCTTTAATCCGGACCAAATTTAGGGGGTGTCCCCAGGAGGAATTGAACCCCCATTTCAACCTCCGCAGGGTTGCGTTCTATCCGTTAAACTATGGGGACAAATAAACTAGGGAACAAAAATATAATACCAGCAAATCAAATCAAAATCAATCAGCAATTGATTAAACAAGAAAGAGATGATAGAATATCAATATCAGGAGGAGTCGGATAATTGGTTATTCCAACAGGTTGCTAACCTGTACCGCCTAAAAAGCGGTCTGTGGGTTCGAGTCCCACCTCCTCCGCCCTAAATCGGGGGAAACAGATAAGGATTATTAAAATTTTTTATAAGGCATATGCTTATAATTTGGATTTTGGTTTTTATTTTAAGTTTAACTCTGCTGGTAAAATCGGCTGATTGGTTTGTTGAAAGTTCAGAAAAGATTGGCCTGGCTTTAAAAATTTCACCTTTTATTATTGGGGTGACCATTGTTTCTATCGGTACCTCCTTTCCCGAACTGGCATCCTCTGTTGCCGCGGTTCTAAAAGGAGCAAGCGAAATTGTCACTGCCAATGTAATTGGTTCAAACATTGCCAATATCCTTCTGGTTATTGGCTTGTCAGCGGTTGCCGCCCGGAGTTTGCTTATTAAAAGAAGTTTAATTGACCTAGATGCCCCTCTTTTAGCGGCCACCACTGGCTTGTTTATCTTTATTGTCTGGGATAGAAAAATTGTTTTTGGAGAAGGAATTCTGCTTCTATTAGCATTTACCGTCTATTTCCTCTACACAGTTTTTCAAAGAAGAGAAGAAGTAATCAGCCCAGAACTGGTAGAGATTCTGCCTGAAGGAACAAAGATTAAAATTTTACCCTCCCGAGTTGAAAGGCGAAGGGAAAAAATAGAAGAAAGACCAGCAAAATTGGAACTTAAAACCTTTCTTTTTCTAATTCTGGGAATAGTTGGTTTGGTCCTTGGCGCCAACTATACCATTGAGTCGGTTTTAAAAATTTCTGAAATCCTAAAAGTACCCGCTGGGTTGATAGCCATCACTGGCGTTGCTGTTGGCACCTCCTTGCCGGAATTGGTTGTTTCGGTCCGGGCATCCATAAAGAAAAAATATGAAATTGCTTTGGGAAACGTCTTTGGTTCAAACGTTTTTAATATCCTAATTGTAGCCGGCATTCCTGCCTTAATTAAGCCCCTGGCAATAGATTATCTTACCTTTTTGATTGGAGTTCCCTTTTTAATTCTTGCCACCTTCCTTTTCGTGATTTCTGGAATTTCCAGAAGGATTTACATCTGGGAAGGAGCGATGTATATTTTGATTTATGTTCTTTTCATTGCCAAACTCCTCAGTTTGTTCTAAAGAAAAAAAGTCTCCCTCTCACCGGCGGGAAATTATTTTTTAAGAGATGTCCCTGTAGTTCAATGGACAGAACGGAAGCCTCCGGAGCTTCAAATAGGGGTTCGATTCCTCTCAGGGACACATCATCAACCTGGTTATCTCTTCAATTCTTCTAATCTAACCAGCCTCCTCTTATTTGTGCTTGTACACCAGATAAAAAGCCGGGTTCAAAAATGTCAAGGCCGGGTTGCTTCACAAATCCCTGTAGCCGTCACGGCTAATTACAGATACTGCTCAATTGACAAATAGGGGGCGATTTTTCTCATCTTGACAACTATCCTCTTCTTTTCCTCCGGGTCTTTTGTCTTAAGATATTTTTCTTTCAATTTCTTCAACTTTCTTCTTCTTTTCTGCTTTTTCTTTATTATAAATTTTCTTCTTTTGGGCGTTTGCTTACTCATAGTCAGGATTAATTAAATTTTCAAAAATCAATATCTTATTTTGAATTCAGAAAACTGATTTTTATACTCCTCAAAATCTGCCTCCAGGTCTCTAACCTCCGCCGAAATCGGTCCCTTTTTTGCCCAATCAATCAACTCTTTAATTTTCTTCTCCTCTCCCTCAGCCACTATCTCCACCCTGCCATCAGGCAAATTCCTCACCCAGCCGGTCAGACCCAATTCCTCGGCTTTCTCTTTAGTGCTCTGGCGATAAAAAACCCCCTGAACCAAACCAGAAACAAAGATATGGACTCTTGTTAGATTTTCTGCCATCTTTGCCAAAAACTTTATTTCTCTCTACAAGCCCGAAGTGCGGGCTTTTAATAAAGGCATCTCATTTGTTTAAACTGAAAATAACCTTCTTTTTCATATTTTTGAAAATTATTTTTTCTACCGAAAAATCCTTTGGGACTTCAAAAGGAATATAGCCTCTTTTTGTTTCCTTTGGCTTCAGTTCTCCTCCAAAAATGATCGGTTCTCGCAAAACCCGAGCAGATGTTTGAGAAGGAGGAATATATTCTTTTCCGTCTTCATCAACTATTCTCCATTCAGAAAAGGGGTAAAAACCTACAGGGCTATTAGAATTGTTTCTATATTCTATCTCTAAGGTCAAACTCTTTAAATTCTCTGGAAGTTTTCCAACAACCTCGGGTGACAAAGCCGAAGGCATATACTCCTCAATTTTAATCGGCTTAACAAAAACATTTTCCTCAATCTCTTTTTCTTCTCCTATTTTGCCTTCTGAAATCAGGGTGGGCGAATCAATCCTTATTATCTTCCATTGATAACCCTTTTTCCAGCTTCCCTCCTTTTTCAGTTCTATCTCAAAGACAACTTCTTTCGGCAATTTGAAATCAAAGAAAATTAACCCTTCGTTTCTGTTGGTCTTCTCTAAAAGGCGCACCCTGGCTTTTTCTTTGCCAATTTTTTCTTCCTTTTTCTCAAAAACCGGCTCTTTTCCCTTTTTCTCTTTTTGGGCCCAGATTGTATTTCTCAAGATAGGGTACCTTTCTCCAAAAATTTCTACCTTTTGGAAATCAAAAAGGTATCTTTCTGCTCTTTTTCTCTGAGAGCTCTTCTGCTCCAGTTGCAAATAAGAAAGACAAACCTCAAAAGGAGAAAGGGTAGGCCTGTTTAGCCAGAATGTCTTCACCAGAAGAAAAACAGGAATAAGGCAAAGAAGCAAAATTACTATTACTATCAGCGCTTTGTTCAAGATATATTTAATTTTTTCCATTGACATAGCCGTCTGAGAGTACAAACACGAAAAATATTATAAAGAAGAATAAAAGTTTTAGGAGGTTCGGGTCTATGGCGGCGGATTGTAATTTATATCAAGATTGTAAAGATCATATCGCCCTCCTCCAAGGGATGCCTGAATTGTTATTGGAACCTTACAACAACTAGTAGCACTGGTAACGCCGGAAAAATCTATATTACAGTCTGGGGTTGTATTGCAATTAACCCTTTCTCCTCCTGCACAATCTTTTAAAGCCGCCTGAAGTTCTTTCTCAAAGCCAGTTAAAGGTAGGTCCACAGAAAATGGAAAACATCTTCCCTCTATGCATAGGCTTAAACTTGGCGTCCGAAAGCCAGTCATATCAGAGTAGTTATAAGGATGTCTTCCATAATCTCCTAATCCATATGTAGCTATTACCGTCCCATCATCTTTTAGTTTAGTTATGCTGGCATTATTGCAGTTTCCATTACAACCTGGCGGATTAGGATATCCACCACCATAATTCACTACCCAGATATTATTATTAGCATCTACTGCCACTCCAACTGCACCGGTCCCTACCTTAACATTTGCAATTTGATTACCGTCATTATCAAACTTTAATACTCGGGAAGAAGAACCCCTCCAACCACTATGAGAGTCATCAACCACTAGCCAAACATTATTATCCCCGTCTACAGCCACTCCTCTTCCTCCAGCACCATCATTTCCGCTAAAATAGGAAATGTTTAAAATCTTACCCTCCCTGTCTCGGCTAACTTTATATACTCCCGTTCCTCCTGTCCATCTCCCGATCCAGATGTTTTGGTTATTGTCTATACCTACTCCATATTGACCAGGCACACTTCCCGTATCAATATTCTTAATTTCGCTACCGTCATATTTATAGCTTTTCACCTCGCCACCTCCCACCGCCCAAACAATACCATAAGCATCCCCTATCATTCCGTATACACATTTATCTCCAATGTTAAGGGTAGCCAGGACCGTTCCTATCCCCCCACAATCTGCTTTAGCGCAAATTACTTTTATTCTGTTGTTAGCGCTTGCACAGGTTCCAGCCCAAATATTACCGTTGGCATCGTAAGTCACCCCCCTTACAAAATTTTGCCCCATATCAACCTGTCCCCCATATTCATATTCTTTTGATGGAGATGGTTTTGGCTTCAACCAGGTGACATATTTATTTCCTCTATTTGCCACCCAAACTTCTCCGCTGGGAATAAGGGTAATTCGAGAAGGATTATTAAAGGCATTACTAGGAAATCCATCCTTATTATTTTCATAAACCTTTACTATGGTTCCATCAGAGGTATTCATCTGAACCAATTTATTACTTTCCGAGAGTGGCACCCATATATAAGGTGTCCGCTCTGCTGGTGAGCCACTAAACCTTATTTTAATTGAGGCGCCGCAAACCTTTGTATTTTCAGGAAGGCAAACAGGGGCAGTACTGGTCTGTCCGGATAAAATGTCAAGAGTATAGATGGCGGAGCCGTTAAAAAATTCATTAAGAGTTTCTCCTCCCGGTGTATAGATGCAATTATCTTTGCAATAGCAAATTAACAAACGGTAATCATCGCTATCCCTGTCCCCATCTCCATCTAAGTCTTCAGCGTAATCAGATGTCAGCCAATCTGTTTCGCTAACTGTAGGGTCGCATTCTTCTCCCGCCTCCCATCTTCCATTTCCGCAGCAACTTGAGACATCCGCCGTTAAATAGCAATCTTCGTCGCAAGAACAAATAGAGGCAAAATAATCATGCTCATCTATTTTTCCGTTGCTATCAACATCAATTGCCTCACCCGCCTGCGCTCTTGCCTTAAACGCCTCCCACTTTTCTCCGCGTTCACATTCTTCGTTTACTCTCTCGGAATTTGGTTTTTGGACAATTCCGTCTCCGCAATAGGCAGTAGCGCAAGGCTCTGTCGGATAATTGCAACTTATTTCACTCCAAGGTTCGCTAAAAATAGTTGCTATGCCTTCGTTTGTTTTTTCATGAATCATAAAGTAAAGAAAGAAATTTATTGTCATCCAACTGGTAAAAATCACCATAGTTCCAATTGCTCCGGCTGTTAAGACCGCTTTTGCCTTGGTAATATCAGTGATTCTTATTGCCCCAAAAATATGCAGTATGCCGGCGATTATTATCGCTAAAACCAAAAGCGGGAAGAACAAATCCTTTATCAGAAAATCAGTAATTCTTTTAAATACAAGAAAGGCATGGCATAAGGTGCAGGGACAACATTCGCAATTTGAGGTATCAAGGTCATCCGCTTTTCTTCCGCAAGGAACAAAGCCTGCTCCCCCCAAATGCTTAGGATCTGCTCTACAAAGACAAGGGCTTTCCGCTAGTGCTTTACAATCATCGGAACAATTCCAGAAGTTCTCTCCCCTTTCCGGCTCGCATCTCGCGTTGTGATTGCAGCCACAATCTGCTGGGCAGGTGCTTGAGTCTTCTGGAAAATCACAACTTCCATCGCCGCATTCCGTGGTTCTAACCCTCAGGGAAAATGTGACAGAAGCAACAGCCCCGCTGGTATCTTCTCCTTCTACAGTAATAGAATAAGTACCCGCTGTAGTTGTGGAGGGCAATGAAATCGTTAAGGTAGAAGAGCAATTAGGCACGCAAGAGTTAGGATTAAAAGAAAAAGTGGTATCAGCAGGGAGGTCTGTACTGCTTACTGAAAGAGAAACTGAACCTGCGGTTCCTGATACTGATATGGTAGAGGTGGCAATGGTTGTATCGTTTATGTTTAAGTCTATATTGCCTGAACTTGAGAGATTGAAATTTATACATGAAGAAGAGGGTACGCATCGAGTATCTCCTCTGTTTTTGCTTCCACAGGTTCCAACACAAAAAGAGGGTCCGCATGTCTGACGGATTTCTGTTGGAGAACAAGGGGGATCTCCGCAATTATCATCTTGCCATGAGCAAGGAGCAGCCCTTAAGTATCGGGCAATATTTTGTTGATATTGAGATTTTGAAGAAGCGCTACAGCTTCCCCAAAATCTAGTAAATCTGACATGAGAAGTATCAAAAATAACCCTTCCTTTGCCCGGCTCATCTAAAACTGCTCCGTAAGCATTATTGTTATGCTTCACTGTAACCTTAATATTAGAGTTTTTAATATTTAATTTGGCGTCAGAATTACTGGAAGACAAATGCGTTAGGTTCTCATACAATGGATGAATTGTTGGGTGTCCAGGCCAAGTGGTAGAAACCGACACACACCAATCCCCCGATGCATAACTTGAGGTTGCACAGAAAATACCAGTGTTGTTGTTAAATTCCTTAGTAATTGGGTTAACCCTCTCCAGGCAGCCAGGATTATCAACGCTCAATAGCAAACCGCCACCATTGTCCCGAAAGGCCTTTATTGCCGATATCTCATTGGCTGTAAAATCTTCCCCCCCACAAGCGTCTATAATCCATACCTGACCATAATTCATAAGGTTAATAGGAGAAGCAGAGGTAGTGCCCAACTCATCAGAATTGGCTCGGTATTTAATTGTTACACCAAACCCTAAATTATTTAAATCGAAAACAAAAATTTCTGAAGAAAAACTGCGAGTATAATAAATTAATATATCGTTATCTGCCGCCCAGACCGACAAATTTCCAAAATATAGTTTTAGCAAAAAAAACAAAGCCAAAACAGCAATGGTCGTTAAAATCAACCTTGTCCGACTAGATCCTTCTTGGATCTTATTATTCCTGGAAGAATTTCTAAAACAACTCATAACTTAATCATCCTCCGTATATCCTATTTTAGGGAATTAAAACTTAGAGGTCAATATACATTTTTATAACGGACAGAAATACAACCTACCCTCCTTTGGTCGCGATGTTCTCCTATATCAATCATTTTTCACTTCAATGTCATTGTATTGAATAAACCCTGATATGTCAATTTAGGTTTAATCTTATTTGACAGAAAGTCGCCAATAACCTATTTTGTAGTTAAAAAGAATTTCTTTGACCGGCCTGATTGCTGCTACCACCCTAAAAACAATTGAAAGAAAAAAAATGACTCAAAATAGCCCCTCTAAAAAAGAAAAAATCGTTGTTGGGCTGTCTGGAGGAGTGGACTCTTCGGTGTCCTTGGTCCTACTTAAAAAAGGAGATTGGCAGCCAGTTGGACTTTTCCTAAAACTGCCCGTCTGGAGAAGCGAAAGAAATCTTGTTTTGGCTAAAAAGGTATGCAAAAAATTAGGGGTCCCCTTTTATGTTTTTAATGCTGAAAAAGAGTTTAAGAAAGAGGTGCTTGACTACTTTATTGAAGAAACAAAAAGAAATAGAACCCCAAATCCCTGTATTGTCTGCAATTATCAATTAAAGTTCAAAAAACTTTTTCAGTGGGCGAAAAAACACCAAATAAAATATGTGGCAACGGGCCATTACGCCAAAATCAAAAAAAACCAAAAGACAGGCAGGTATGAGTTGTTAATGCCCAGGGACAAGGAAAAAGACCAAACCTACTTCTTATCCTCTCTTTCTCAGAAATACCTGAGGTATATTATTTTTCCCCTGGCAGAATACAAAAAAGAAGAGGTCTATAAAATAGCAAAGGAGATGGGTTTCAATTTTCTTCTCAAGAAAAAGCAAAGCCAGGAATTTTGCTTTTCAGCAAAAAGGTCTCTAAATCGGTTTCTAAAAGAAAAAATAGGAACAAGACCAGGGGTAATAAAAGACAGCCAAGGAAAAATCTTAGGTAGGCATCAGGGCCTCCACTTTTACACACTTGGCCAAAGAAAAGGAATCAGCCTGGCCGGGGGACCATATTTCGTTAAGGGATTTGAGAAAAAAAACAATGTTTTGCTTGTTTCCAAAGATAAAAAAGAACTTCTCAAAAAAAGGGTTTGTCTTTCATCTGTCCATTTTATAAGCAACTTTCCTTCAAAAAAAGAAATAAGGGTAATGGCTAAACTTCGCTACCGCCAGAAGCCTGCCAGAGCCCGGCTTTATCTTACGGGAAGCAAAAAAGGAGAATTGGTTTTTGACAAGCCCCAGATGGCTCCAACCCCGGGTCAATTTGCGGTTTTTTATAAAAAAAACGTCTGTCTAGGAAATGGTATAATAACCGGCTCCTTTTAGCCCACCCTGTTAGGCTTAATTTCATTGATTTTAAGTTGAATCTCGGAAATTCTCTTTTCTAAAAGTTTAATAAGCCAGAGTCGAAGTTCCACAATTTTCGCCTTAATTTCAGCAATTTTTTCTTTGAGTTCTACAATGGTCATTTTCTCAATTTGCCCTTCCTCCATAATCCCTTTTTGATAAACGATGCTGCCAGAAACAACCTGTGAGGGCTGACCGTATTGGGTATAAAATTTAACATACACAATATATTCACCTTCAGGACAACTCTTTCTGCCTTGGCATAGGTTCCATTGATAAGAGGACTGATAAGCAATTTGACCGGTTGAACCGGTGCCTGAAAATTCAGGATTATTGGAGATAGCCATTCTGGCTGTATCTGGTCCGCCAAATAAATTTAAGGTAACTTTTGGATTATCAGTACATTTGTCGCCCTGATTGATTAAAACCTTAAACCCTTGTTCCGGTGCTTTTGGCGGATTGAACCAGGCACTGGGCATTCCACCTCCGCCAGAAGGTGCTGGTTCGTCATTGTCAGTATTGGTCACCGAAACATCATCAGCGTCTAAATTATTGTAGTTAGGGTCGGTTGAGGAAGCAGGAGCAGTAACAATGGTATAAGTAATATCTCCATCAACTACATCGTCGTCAACCCCGGTCACAGTCACAGTTTGAGCAGTGTTCCAATTGGCTGGGGTAAAGGTCAAAGAAGAAGGAGAAACGGTTCCTTCGGTGGCATCACTGCTTGACAGGCCGATTGTGACATCGGCAGTCGGCTCCGAGGTTAAGACAACAGTGAAGGTGGATGTTCCTCCTGCCTCTGTGGTGGTCAAGCCGGAGGTAGGGCTGACTGTGATGCCTGCAGCGTCATTGTCTGTGATATTGGCAACAACATTGGAAATTGAAATGCCATCGTAATTAGAATCAGTGCTGGAAACGGAATGGGTAATTGTTCCGGTATGATTTCCTTCGACAACATCATCGTCAACAGCGCTGACAGTTACGGTTTGGGCAGAATTCCAATTAAGAGAAGTAAAGGTCAGAGATGAAGGAGTAGTAGTTACTTGGGCGTCTGGGTTGATAGTAATTGTTACATCAGCGGTTGGCTGGCTGGTTAAAACAACATCATAGGTATCTGTTGCCCCTCCTTCAGTAACATCTGTTGAGCCAACTGATTCAGTGATTGTTACTCCGGCAGTGTCGTTGTCTTGAATTGTATAAGTATGGGTAGCATTCGTTCCCAATTTGGCATTTACGGGATTGGAAATTGTAACCTCAATGGTTTCATCTGATTCGTCTATAGAATCATCAACAATTGAAATATCAATAGTTGTAGTGGTATTGCCGGCAATAATGGTTACAGTGCCGGTTGCCAAGGTGTAGTCAACTCCTCCGCCGGTTGCCGTGCCGCCGCTTACCGCGTAATCTACTGAAACATCTGTACTTGAAGTGGCTGACAAGGTTAACTCCAATTGGGCAGGGCTAATTGCTTCTGTCCCAGAAGAACTGGCTGATGTAAATTGAATAGACGGCAAAGGTTCCTCGCTCCCCATGCTGTAGAAGGTACTTGGACTATTTTGATTATTGTATTGCGTTGAGATCTCTTCCGCGCTCAAAGCCCTGTTGTAGATTCTAACTTCGTCTATTGTGCCGTCAAAATAATTATCAAGAGTTCTTGTTCCAATTTTGACACTTGTTGTGTATGAATTCATGGAAGATGTCCACTCCGTATCAATTGCATCTTGATTTCCATTGAGATATAAAATTGCCTCATCATTGTCCCAATCATTAACCACTGCGATATGATACCATACATTTGCACTTAGAACAGTATTCCCATACAGTATGGGATAGGTAGTCCCATCGGATATAACCCACTTGAGTTTGCTGTTCTCTTTTTCAAAGACAAATTCCCTGTTTCCTGCACCACCACCCCACTTCGCTATGAAAGCAGTATTTGCTGTGGGATTATTATCACATATCCAAAGGCTGATAGTAAAATTCGTCGAAGAAAAATCTAAAAAATTTCCGCAGTCCACATAATCATTATCTCCGTCAAAAGAATCTGCGCCGTCTATTTGGCCTGTTCCATCAGTGGTTGAGGTTGGAGTGCCGTCAAAATTATAAGGCGTGCCATCATTTGAATTTGAGGTAGAATCAATATGTCCCGCTGCTCCATTGGCTGGTGATTCCTCCAAATGCTGAACCATTTTTAGACTTGATTCCCAGGTTCCGTTTGTATTCCATTGGTCAGAACAGGTGGAATTGCCATAGTAGATATAAATTTCAGTGTCAGTTGTTGAAGACAGAGAATCAATTTCAACCCAGGCAGTTAATTCTCCGGTTGAGGAACTGTATTTTTCGATCTCGTGGTCCAACTTGGTTGTGCCGTCGGACTTGGTAAATAAAATATCTCCTCCGTCTGATTGAGCAACATGCCCGTTGTGATTTGTATCTTTCAGGTCAGGGTCGGTAACCTTGTAAAGAATAGCAAAATTTGTCAGGTCAGCATTTACCTTGGTGTGGTCAATGGTGATTTTTTTGCGGTATCCCCAGCCAGTATTGTACCAGCCAGCGGCTTGAACTTCTTGAACAGGCAAATAAAACAAGACTTCTGCTGTCATCTGCAGGAGCAAAAAAAGCACCAACCATAAAGAAATCGCCGGTCTTAATATTCTAAGTAAATTGCGTCTTTTCCTACAGTTCAATCGCTTGAGCAGGTCCTCCCGCATTTTTTTTATTGATTTTTAGAATAATAAATTCTTGTCGGTTGTTTATTAGGATTGTAGCAAATTTTTGATAAAAAACAAACCCAACTAGTTTGTCGCTGATTATATTTCAAGGCTACCGATTTGAGTCGGCTGTTTTCCTCTTTTTTATTCTAACTCTTAAAATCAGGCGTCACTCGCAACGACTTGAAAAGAGCCAGATTTTTGATATATTGACCTAATATGCCGATACCAAAAAGATTAATTAAATTTATTGATAGTGCCAAGATTAGGTACGAAATCATTCAACATCGGACAGTTTATACTGCTTTTGACAAAGCAAAAACCCTAAAGGTGCCAGAAAAGATTATTGGAAAGACATTGGTAGTGAAAATGGACAGGGTGTTTGCCATAGTTTTAATTCCGGCTAATAAAAATTTAGACAAAGAAAAACTTAAAAAAGTGGTAAATGCCAAACTCAAAAAAGAAGGCAAAAAATTGATTAAAAAAATCGGTCTGGCAACCGAGAATTGGATGAAAAAAAATCTAAAAGGAATAAAGATAGGAGCGGTTCCGCCTTTTGGCCCTCTCTGGAAACTGCCCACTTTTGTAGACAAAAACTTAATGAAAAATCCAAAGATAATTGTATCTGCCGGAGATTACAATTACTCTTTTAGGATAAGCCCTGCCGCTTTGAAAAAATCAGTGCCAGATATAATAGCGGGAAGTTTTAGCCGGGCAAGAAAGAAATAAATTGTAGTTGCTAACCACTTTGGTAGCAAGTTTGCTGAGGCATCTTGCCTCGGGGAGCACGAAGTCGCCGTAAGTAGTAAGAAGAAATTTATTCCCAGGCGCTTCTATATCTCGCCGAGCCGTTCAAACTTTTTCTAAAACGCAATCCTTCCTCTGGGGCTCGGCTGCGATATGCTCCACCTCAACAAGATGCCTCAGCAAGGAAATTTATCAAGAATTGTTACTGAAGTGGTCAGATAATACAAACAAAAATTTGAGGAAAATATATGCCGATACTATTGGAGATTAAAAATTTAGAGGTTCAAGCCGAAGGGAAAAAGATATTAAAAGGCATAAATCTTCAAATCAGAAAGGGACAGGTTCAGGCACTGTTAGGTCCCAATGCCTCAGGAAAAAGCACCCTGGCTCAGGTTATTGCCGGAGACCAAAGATATAAAATTTCCAGAGGGGAAATTGTCTTTGAAAACAAAAATATAAGCAAACTTTCACCTGAAAAAAGGGTAAAATTAGGAATTGCGTTGGCGTGGCAGTCGCCGCCGGCAATAAAGGGAATTAAACTATCCTCGCTTTTGGCAAAAATCTCAAAAAAGGAACCACGAACAAATGAAGAAAAAGAATTCTTGAAAAGAGAAGTAAATGTTAATTTTTCCGGAGGAGAGAAAAAGGTCTCAGAACTACTTCAGGTTATCGCTCTGCATCCAAAACTGGCAATTCTTGATGAGATAGATTCTGGATTGGATATCAAAAAATTGGAGCATATCTCAAAAACAATCAGGCAGGCACTGGTGAAAGAGAAAACTGCTCTCTTGATTATCACCCACCAAGGTCAACTTATTAATTATCTAAAACCAGACTTGATTAATGTAATGATACAAGGCAAAATCATTTGCCAAGAGAGAAACTACAAAAAGGTTTTAAGGATAATTAAAAAATACGGCTATGGAAAATGCAAAAAATGTAAACTACTGGCAGATTGACCATAAAATAAAAAATATCTATCTGGCAAAAGGAACCGTTATTCTTTCTAGTCCAGAAGCATGGAAAAAATACAAATGGACAAGAAACTATTTTTCTAGAAAGCCAAAGGAAGGATACTTTGTTTGGGTCAAAGAGCAGGTAAATACTCCCCTTTCCACCTGTGTCTCTATTGGCGGTCAAAATGTTAGCCAAAAACTCCAGAATCTTTTAGTTATAGAGAAAAACCTGAAAATTCATCTCCAGGGAACCTGCAGCGCCCTGAAAAAAAATCTCCTCGCGACCCATAAAGCCCAAGGAAAAATTGTTTTAAGAGAAGGGTCCTCTTTGAAATACAACCATATTCATTTGTGGGGAGAGAAAGACATTGTTGAAACAAATTATGAATTTTTTCTTGAAAAAAATTCAAAACTGGACTACTTCTATAGAACTCTTTTCACTCCTAATAAACTCAAGACAAGCAACCTGTTTAATTTATCTGCCGGAGCAGTTTGTAATGTAAAAATAGGGGCAAATTGCGTTAAAACCAAAACAGAGATAAAAGATGTTATGGTTCTAAAAGGAAATGGGGCTTCAGGGATCATCAATCTTAGGTTGGTTGGAAAGGAAGAATCTAAGGTTTTGGCTCGGTCACGGATTGTCGCTGACTCAAAGGCTAAGGGCCACCTGGATTGTCAGGGATTGTTAACTGATAAAAAATCCGAGATTCTTTTAACTCCCGAACTAGATTGCAGGAATAAACTTGCCCAACTAACCCACGAGGCATCAATTGGACAAATTGCCCAAGAACAATTGACCTATTTAAGAATGAGGGGCTTAAGCGAGAAGGAAGCCACCAATCTGATCATTAATGGATTTTTGGGTTCATAACTGCCATCTTGGCCTCTAACCTACCCCTCTACTTATCAAAAAATCATTAATGACAAGTCATAAAACAACCGCAGGGCCGTAAACCTGCGGGGCAAGTTTCTGCTCAATTAAGATAATGTTATCAGTAAAACTCCAATAATCATTATTGTGGCACCAATTAATCTTTCCTTTATACCTCTTTCCTTAAAAATAAAATAGCCAAATAATACGCTCATTATCGCGCTGGTTCGTTTTACGGAAATAACATATGCCACGAGCGTCAAATTTATTGCGGCCATCTGGAATATCAATGATAAAGCACTAAAAAGGCCGATTGGAAATAATGATTTATAACTTGTTGAAATCTGCCCTAAACTTCCCTGTGATTTGTACAGCATTATTGGAAACATAGCCAATGTCATAAATATATTTACCCCAATAGGCCAGAAAATAGGCGAAGAATTTTGAACACCGATCTTGTCAAAATTAGAGGTTATGCTCCATATAAAGGCTACAAGCAACATTAGTTTTGGTCCCTTTTCTCTTAGAAGCGCCTTAAATGGTGCAAAATAGCCCTCATGTCTTCGCTTAATATTTAATGTGTAGGACCCTAACACAATTAGAATAACACCGATAAGGCCTAGAAAATCTGGAAACTCACCAAGGATTAGCGGAGAAGTTATCAAAAGAAACAATGGGGTAAATGTAAGCATCGGAATGGTAATGGACAGGTCTGAATACTTTATGGCTTTCATGTAAAGTATTGTTGTAATAACATTGAGAGAACCTCCAATAAACAAGGCCATCCAAAACCGATTTCCCAAGGAGGGCATCTTAACAAAGAACAAGGGGAGAACTAAAAAAGGCAAAGCAAAAAATCTTAAGGACCATGAGACTACATACTCATCGATGTCTTTTAGATTCTTTTTACTGAAAACATCCTTCAGTGACGCAAACAAGGCTGTTAAGAATGCAAGGAGAAGCCAAAACATAAGTAGTTAAGAATTATTAGGCGAAGGAAAATATATAAAAAAGACAAATGCCGGAAGGCTCAACGCCATAAATTGTTTAACATTTTAATTTAAATTATCTAATATCCCAAGTTAAACACGGCAGAGCGGCGGCCTTTTCCGCCGCCCCGCAGGCAAAAATGAGCAGAAAGCAATTCCTAGATTTAATAGGAAGTGGACCCAGTGGGACTCGAACCCACGATCTCCGGCGTGCCACGCCGGCGCTCTAGCCAACTGAGCTATGGGCCCGTGAGATTGCCCCCGGGAGGAATCGAACCCCCATCAGAAGCTTAGGAGTCTCCTGTTCTATCCATTGAACTACGGGGGCAGAAGACCCTTTCTTAATTATTGTTATATCAAATCTCTCTCTCGTTTACAAGATTTTATGCTATGGTATAATGATAATTATGGAAAAATCTCCGATTGTTGAGTTAGCAAAAAGGATATGCCCGGCGGTTATCACAATTGTGGTCTCTAAGGACCTGCCAAAAATTGAGGGTTATTATTTTCTTCCCTTCGGAGATAAAAACTTTGTCGTGCCACAAATCCAAAAAGGTAAATCTGAAAAGAAAAAAATAGGAGGCGGCTCGGGTTTTATTATCTCTGACAACGGATACATCTTAACCTGCCAGCATGTAGTCTCAGATAAAGAAGCAGAATATTCAGTGGTTTTAGAACCCACAAAAACCTACCCTGCAAAGGTAATTTCCCGCGACCCTATTAACGATGTGGCAATCTTGAAGATTAAGGGAGATTCCTTCCCCTATCTGGAACTGGGGGATTCGGAAAAAATTAAATTGGGAGAATCTGTTATCGCTGTAGGCAATGCCTTGGGGGAATTTCAGGATACAATCTCCGCCGGCATTGTCTCTGGCCTCTCTCGGTTCATCACTGCCTACCAGACACAGGGACAAGCAGCAAGATTAAAGGGGCTAATTCAAACCGACGCCGCTATTAATCCGGGCAACTCCGGCGGACCCTTGATCAATATGGAAGGAAGGGTAATCGGCATTAATACGGCGATGGTTCTAGGCGCCCAGAATATCGGATTTGCCATACCGATTAACTACGCCAAGAAAGACCTTGAACAGGTGAAAAAATACGGAGAAATGAAAATGCCCTTTCTGGGAATAAGATATATCATTCTGAACGAGGGTATTTCCAAGGTGCATAAACTGCCGGTTACCTACGGAGCAATGATTATAAGAGAACGACTGGGAGAAACACCGATAATAAAGGGTTCAGCGGCTGATAAGGCGGGGCTAAAAGAATACGATATTATCTTAGAGATAAACGGAGAAAAGATTACCGCGGAAAATTCTTTGGATAGGATTCTGTCCGGACATAAAATTGGCGAGGAAATTAAGATGAATGTCCTACGCCAGGGCAAAAAAATTGTCCTAACGGCACGCCTGGGAGAAAAAAAATAAAACACCAAACATTGACATAAAGAGGATTTTTTGATAAACTACTTTTGAAAAAAAAATGTCAACCAGATCTCTTAATTTAATTTTGGATTATGAACCAACTTACCTTAATTTGGGCAGGGATTTTATTGTTTTCTCTGGGCGCTATTTTGGGTTATTATGCTCGTCAGTCAATAGCCAGAAAGAAAAGCGAAACAATAGAACTCCTGTTGAAAAGACGGCTTGACGAGGCGAAGGAAAAACAGAAAAAAATCTTATCTGAGGCAAATGAAAGGGCTCAAGAGATAATTGAAAAGGCGAAAAAAGAAGAAGACAGAAGGCGAGAGGAACTAATCAAGAATGAAAGGTTCTTACTAAAGAGGGAAAGCAGTTTAGACGAAAGGGCTCGGATTTTAGAAAACAAACAGGAGGAACTTCACAAAGAGGCAGATAGATTAAGGAGGATTAAGGCATCCCTTGAATCGCTGAAGGAAAAACTTTCAAAGAAATTAGAAGAAATCTCTGGGATGTCAGAGGAAGAGGCGAAAGAGAAACTCTTTGAAAAGGTGGAAAGGGAACATCAAAAAGAATTTTTAGAAAGAATCCAAAAACTGGAAACTGGCGGATGGGAGCAATACGAAAGAAGGGCAAAAGAAATTCTCTCTACTGCTATTCAAAAGTGCGCCGTTTCCCAAGCCCAAGAAATCACCACTACCCAGGTAATTCTTCCCTCTGATGATATAAAAGGAAGAATTATCGGAAAAGAGGGAAGAAATATCAGAACATTTGAACAACTGACCGGGGTTGAACTAATTGTTGACGAAACCCCGGGTTTTGTCCTTCTCTCCAGTTTTGACCCTATCAGACGGGAGGTAGCAAAAATTGCCCTTGAAAAACTGATTCTGGATGGCAGGATTCAGCCTGCGCGGATTGAAGAAATGGTTGAAAGGGCAAAACAAGAAATTTCCCTCCAGATTAAAAGGGCTGGAGAACAGGCCTGTCTGGAGACCGGAATTTTGGACCTTCCTCCAAAATTAAGCCAACTCTTAGGCCGGCTGAAGTTCAGAACGAGTTATGGCCAAAATGTCTTAAGCCATTCTATTGAGGTGGCTTTCTTGGCTGCTGGGCTGGCTGACGAAATAGGAGCCAACAGTATTGTTTGCAAAAAAGCCGGACTACTCCATGATATTGGGAAAGCAGTTGACCAAGAAATAGAGGGGTCCCATGTGGACATCGGAATAAGAATTTTAGAAAGGTTCGGCGTAGAAAAAGAGGTCATCTCGGCAATGAAGTCACACCACGAAGAGTACCCCTACGAATCTTTGGAGGCAGTCTTGGTTCAGGTAGCAGATCAAATATCAGGAGCCAGGCCGGGAGCAAGAAAAGACACACTGGAAAATTACCTTAAACGGCTTTCCGAACTTGAAGAAATTGCCTCGTCATTCCCAGGGGTTGAGAAATGCTGGGCGTTGCAGGCAGGAAGAGAGGTTAGGGTTTTTGTAAAACCAGAAGAGATTGATGACCTAGAGGCAAAAAAACTGGCAAGGGATATTGCCAATAGAATACAAGAAGAACTGCGCTATCCGGGCCAAATAAAGGTAAACGTTATCAGGGAG
>Ga0190306_1000004_pt1 | contig 152596 bp, 158 predicted proteins | sample 48700734_MG_FD_161657 | JGI IMG/M metagenome (GOLD analysis project Ga0190306, IMG submission 161657) | Hydrothermal vent sediment bacterial communities from Southern Trench, Guaymas Basin, Mexico - 4870-07-3-4_MG | ecosystem: Environmental > Aquatic > Marine > Hydrothermal vents > Sediment ... | reverse complement strand
ATTGCTGGAAGGCTGAAACATCTACACAGGGAGGAAAAATATACTATTACTTTGAAAAATCTACTGGACTACTTATAAAGCAGACCATGTCAACTTCCACTCAATATTTGACTGCAAATTTAGAAGTCATATTAAAGGATACAAATATAGTTTCAGCTGCACCCGGCATACTTGGTTTACTTGGATATATAAATGTTGGAGAAACGATGATACCAGTACTTCTATTAGTTGCAGTTATAATTGTAATAGTAGTTGTAGTAGTATTAGTTGTAGTTTTGAAGAAAAGAAAAGCACCTACTCCGCCACCACCGCCTCCACCTCCACCGCCACCAGCATAGGTAATCTAAATGCATGCCGGTTTTGAAGAAACATCGATAACTCCGCCGGTAGGCATTGCTTTAGCTGGATACTCTGCCAGGAAAGATACTTCAAAAGGCGTTCATGATCAACTCTATGCTAGATCAATATACATCGGACAGGAAAATGTAGATGTAATAATAATTTCTTTAGATGTTCTCGGTATTACAGATGATATGAGAAATAGGATAGTTGATGAAATCCATAGTAAGACTGGAATAAATAATATAGTCATAGCCGCAACACATACCCACTCAGGTCCAGATCTCTATGGAGTATATAGTGAAAAATTCAATTCATATATAGAATACTTTATTCAAAGCATTGTAGGCATAGCATATTCGTCATATATAAATAGAAAAAGATTGGAGAAAATTGTCTATGCTTATGGTAAAGTTGAAGAAGTAGTTGTGAATAGGAGAAATCCTTACAATGGTATTGTAGATCCAAGTATACATGCATTAGGATTTAAAAATATGGATGAAAAAATCTTTATTTTAAACTATACCTGCCATGGAGTTGTAATGGGTTCAAATAATCTATATATTAGTGCTGACTATCCAGGAGCATTTGTAAAGTATTTTAACTATTTAAACAATGTCAGATCAATGTTTTTAAATGGTGCATGTGGAGATATAAATCCATATACTCCAGGAACTATACTGGAGAAAGTTTATAATAGAAATGTTGGCACATTTAGAGACGTTGAATCTATGGGTAAAATCCTTAGCTATGAGATTTCAAGGAGACTGGAGAGACCAGAAATATATAAGAAAATCGACCTTGATTTTAGAGAGAAGATAGTTAAGCTAAATGTACAGAGACCTCCTCCATTGGAATCTGTAAAGGAAAAATATGAAACTGCAAAGAAAATATATGAAGAGGAACCTTCATTAGAAAACTTAGTGAAACTACGTGCAACTAAATATTTGTTAAATCGAACAATAGCATTTAAAGATAAGAAATATGTAGATGCGAGAATATCTGCATTAAAGATAAACGAAGATATTGTATTAACATTCCTTCCAAGCGAGGTATTCGTTGAACATCAGATAAATATTAAGAAAAACTCTCCATTCAAAAAAACTGTTGTCGCCTCCTACGCTAATCAATATTTCGGATATATACCTACAGAGAAAGCATATGATGAAGGAGGATATGAGGTAAAGTTTCCGACAACAATTTTAATGAAAGGTGAGGGAGAAAGACTTATAGGTGAAGTAATAAAATTAATAAGAAAACTATAGTAATTTTTTAAATATTTTTCTGAATATCTCCAATACCTCTCTGAGTTCGATCGGATTAAACTGTACTCCTCCTATATTTCTTCTCCCCCCTGCAGTTATACCATCTATATTTCTTAGATCATCATATATTTTATTTAAATCTATTTCTGGGTTTCTGGTACCAATGCTCGCCTTAAAAGCCATATTATTTTTAAGCCCTATTGAAATAACTATTTTATACTTCTCCTCTAATCTGAACATTGCCTCCCTCATTGCAACCCTCTCTAAAATTTTTTTAGGGTTATAGGTGAAATACACTATATCTTTGAACATTTTTTGTGAAGAATTTATTTTATCTTTAACAATCTTTTCAATGAGCTCGTATTTTTCCCGTTCTCCTTCAATAAAATTATTTATCTTATCCCATTCATAATTCGCAATCCATTTTACAATTATTTTTCTATCAATATTTTTCTGCACATGGAGCTGAAATGCATAAAAAACCTTTTTATCCAATCTGTTCAATAATATTCCTTGATCTATATTATCTATAGATTTAATTATATTTAGAATACTTTGTGGGAGTATTTTAAATTCATTCTTAAATATATTGAATATTGTTCGACAAATGCTTGGAGTTAAATCCATTTTTACCTGAACTACTTTTTCATAATCTTTGTATAAAGTTACCTCTGAGAAATCTTTATGATGATCTATCAAAATATTTTCTCCTACATATTTTAAACCCTTTGTAATAGGTAGTTCTATCAATATACTATTGTTTACCTTAAGTTTTCTAAAAGATAGGGGATGGGGAAATCTAATATTTTTAAGCGGAATCTCTATATCATTTATATTTAGACCTAGCAATAATAATCCTGTTCCAAAAACTCCATCTATGTCTCCATCACTAAATATCTTTACATTATTTCTTGATGAAAATTTTATTAGAAGTCTTTTTGCTTCACATGTTTTAGTCATCTTATTCAACTCAATAAAGTTAATAGATTTACCGATTTACTTGGAATAGTTATTTCCCCTCTCCATTTTTTAGGCTTTCTCTCTACTATAAATATTTTATCCGGATCCTTCCAAGTATTTTTATCATCAGGGTTTTCGCTAGTAATATAGCTATGCTTAACTATTTTAGGAATAAATCCTCTAACATTTATTCTACAAGAATAGGCTTCTACAGGATTTCTATTTACAAGATGTATGTATATTTTATTTCTATCCTCGCTTATCGATGCGGAAACATCGATAAAGTTTAGCCATTTTCCAAATTTTCTTGAGAGATAAGCCTCTCCATCAACGATCGAATATATTAGCTTCGATCCATGCTGAACATATAGTTTAAAGACAAAATATTGTGGCGACAACAATATACTGCCATCATCTTTAGTCAATATTAATGGTAATACATTTACTGTTTGAGCAAAATTTGCTATGGCAACCATTTCACTATATTTTTCGAAGACATTTAATACTAGAGCTGTAAATATGGCATCTTTAAGAGACGTAATTTGAGTATGTTCTGGAGGCTTTGCCTCAGGATACCATACATTCCATTCATCATATGCTATCCTAATATTCCTATCTATTTTACCATCTCTCCGAGCTTCTTCGATTGTAAAAAACGTCTTTAAAATACGTTTTTCAAATAACTCTGTACATGAAACTAGGTCTAAATAGTTTCTCTCATATACATATGTATGTATAGATAGATAGTCAATATACTTTCCAGCATATCTAACCATATCATAATTCCATCTCTGATTAAAATCTGTACCAACTCCTACCAGCTCTATACTTCCATCAACCTTCTTCATCTCATTTGCGAATTCTATGGTTCTCCTCGCGCACTCCCTACCATCGACACAAAAACCTATTTGCCATTCTCCATATAATTCATTTCCAATACCCCATAGTTTCACATTATAAGGTTCTTTATGACCATATTTCCTTCTTAGATCTGCATAATATGTCCCACCAATCCTATTGGTATATTCAACCCAATGCGCAGCCTCTTCAGGAGAACCATTACCAGCATTAACTACAATATACGGTTGAGAACCAATTAATCTAATCCATTTGATAAACTCATCTGTACCGAAGTTATTTGATTCATACTCATTCCATGCTAAGTCAAGTTTTATAGGACGCTTATTTCTAGGACCTATTCCATCAATGAAATGATAACCGGAGGCAAAGTTTCCACCAGGCCATCTGACTATTGCAGGTTTAATAGCCTTAACATACTCCACTACATCTTTTCTAAAACCCTTTATATTAGATATCTTAGAATCCTCTCCAACCCATATTCCACCATAGATACATTTACCTAAATGCTCAATAAATTGTCCGTAAATCCTACTGTCAATAGAGCTTAAAATCCTATTAGCATCTATTATAATCATATATTTATCCATGAATATTACCGATAATTAGCTTAATTTTAATCCTTAAATATTTTTGTTTAAATAGATTTAGATATAAAACATAATTATTTAGCATAATTTTTATAAACTATGGGCATCTATTTTATTCTAAAATGATTTAAAATGATCGCTATGACTGGAAGCGGCTTGAAAATAATAAGATTAGGTAAAGTACTATGTATTAAGAAGAAATATTTGAAGCTAATATTTAGTGGTAAAAAGACTACTACGATACGTAGAGGCATAATTAAGCCTAAGCATAGAAGGGTGTATTTGCATAGCGGTGGAAAAATCGTGGGAGAATTAGAGATAAAATCTGTAAAATATCTTACTGTGAAAGACCTAACTGAAAGGGACGCTAGAAAAGATGGCTTTGAAAATAAGGAAGAACTTTTAGATGGATTAAAAAAGTTTTATCCAGATTTAAACGAAGATGACTATATAACTATTCTTGAATTTAAGTTGGTTAAATAGATCATGCTATATATTTTAGAGAACTGTATTTAACAACATTTTTAGGCATTTTTCCATCAAAATATCGTTTAAAATCTCTTACAATTACTCCGAAAAGCTTTCTCCTCCTCTCTCCAGTAGGTCCAGCTATATGTGGAGTTAGATAAACATTATCAAGTTTTCTTAAAATGCTGTCCTGGGAAAGCCATTTCCCATACTTCTCTTCCTCAAAGGTGTCTAAAACTGCATATATTCTACCCCTTTCAACCTCCTTTATCAATGCTTTTTGATCAATTATTCCTCCATGAGAAGAATATATTAGTATTGAACCATCCTTCATTAGAGATAACTCTTTTTCACTAATCATATGATAGGTCTCAGAGGTTGATGCTGCATGTACTGTGACGATATCGGATTTAGATAACACTTCTTTTAATGAAACCCTTTTCACACCCATTTTTCTGAAAACACTTACATCTACATAGGGGTCATATACCATTATATTTACATTAAATGGCTTTAATAGTTTTATGAGTTCCTTAGCCACATTTCCAAATCCAATTATCCCTATATTTTTATCTCTAAGATCCCTTGTATAAAACATGTTTTCTCTTCTAAAATCTCTTTCATATCCCTGTTTCATAGAGAAAATATATTGAGGAATTCTTGTTAGAGAATTCATCATCATTGCTAAAGTGTATTCTGCAACAGATTTCGCTATTTCAGATGCAGCATTTATAACTATAATACCCTTCTCAAAAACCTCTTTACATATATATGGTTTAATAGATCCAGCTACATGACCTATAATTTTAAGTCTATTAGCATTTTCTAATACTTTGGGACTTATTTTCGGAGACCCCCAGCTTATAATACATCCATCTACATCTCTAATCATTATAGACAATTCTCTCTCAGTAAGATTCCTATCAAAATTATTCCATATAACTTCCGAGAAAGATTCTAGAAATTTCCTATCCTTTTCTTCAGAAACATTCTTTAAGAAGCTTTGAGGGATAGCTACTAATATTTTAACCAAATCTAATCTACCTATATGATTTTATTTAATATTAGGTGATAGAGCAGGATGTATTGAGAAATTATATGCAGCTTTGATTCGATGCTTTCAGCCTTATTTAAAAATTTCAACATTATTTCCCCCTGATTTTTAAGAACTTCCCTAGCCTTCTCTAACCCTCTTTTACGTTTGATTTTACTTAAATCTATACTTGAAAATTGACGATAGAAGGATTCTTCGTCTATAAAGATTTTTTTAGATATCTTCCATTTTTCAAAGAAACTTTTTATAGTATAGATTGTTTCAGAATATAGTTTTGGTTCTATTTCTAATAATCTAAGTATTCTCCAAGCCTCTTTATATCCATTTAAAAGAATATTTTTATTCTTATCAAAAGATTTTTCATGAAAATTATCTATAGATATTGATAAAATGATTGGGTAATAACATATAGCATCCTTATCCTCCATGTTAAATAAGACCATATAATCATATACCGGGCTATATTTTCCAATAAAATTTTCTAATTCATCTGAAAATTGATTCATAGAAGCTTTATATTTATGATAAAGGTCTCGAGAAACTCTTATATCTATTAATCTTACTTCACTATTACTCCAAGAAACAATGAAGGTCAAAAAAATCCCTCAAATAATTAAATATTTATGAAGGAGGCGGAGGTGGCGGAGGAGGCAGTTCTTCCTTTAATTCCTTAATACGAAGTTCACGTTTATTTATCTCCTCCTCTATCTTCATCATTTCTTTAAATAATTCTTTTAGATAGGGGTCTTCTGGAGTCTCCTTCTTAAATTTCTCATAAATCTTATATCCTGCTTTCTTAGCCTCGTCATCCATTTTTCTCCTCAAATTTGCTATTTCAACCTTCAATCTAGCTATTTCAGCAGATTCTCCAGCCTCTTCTCCAACCTTCTTTAGCCCTTCTTTAACCTTTTCTAGAAAAGACATATTATCACTAATGATATTTTAATTAAAAATGGTATAAAAATATTTTTTAATTTAAGATGACTTTGTCTCCTCTATCTTTGATTCTATCTTTTTAATTTGATCATTTATTAATTCAAGTTGTTTTTCAATCATCTCTTTTTGTCTTTCAAGCATCCATTTCTGCTGTTTTAGCATATCCCTCTGTCTTTCAAGTATCTTTAGAAAACTTTCTCTCGGGGGTCCCGCCGCTATTTGTTGTGGAAATGATGGAGGTGTTTGAGGAAATGGTGAGGGAACTGTTTGAGGATAGGTTGAAGGTGGATATTGAGTAGGATACATTAATGGTGGATATTGAAATCCAGGTGGCGTCTGGAAACCTGGCTGTGAAGGAGGTTGTATCGAATATTCCTTTAATTCTCCTCTCGTAAATTTATCTATAGCTTCTTTTACGGTACTATTTGGCGGAACCATGTATATATTTATTCCATTCTGCTTTAGCATGGTTGCAGTTTGAGGCATAATTGATCCAGCTATAACTATATTCACACCTTCGTTAAGCAATAATTGTATAGGATTCTGTGGAAATCCTGGATAAAATGATGGAGTCATTGGTATAGAATATACATCCTCTATATTCCCGCTATCATCCATACTTATTATAGTAATATATGGGGTCGATTCAAGCATCGGATAAACAGTACTATTTAATCCCTCTGTACCATATGTTGGTAAAGCTATCTTAGCCATCTACCACCACCAGAGAAAGGGCCAGCTATATAAGAATAGGTAGGGCATCCAACTGTAGAGAAACATGTAGGGTAGCCAGCTATATAGTGAATAGTATAGATAATATGTGGGCCATGTATAATAATAGTAATAATACCATGGATAATATAGGTAATAACTCCAGGGATAATACCACCAGAACATTTAATCACCAGATATATAGAATAAAGCCACATATAAAAATTTATTTTTTATCAAAAATTATGTATCAGATAAATCGTTGGATCTGAGGTCTATGATCTATAAATTTATTAATCCCAGACACATATGTTTAATTGCAGCCATTAATAACTATATGAAACCATCCGCTATAATAGAGTCGGTCGATAAAAACTATTGGAATATGTTTGCAGATTTCTTAGAGAAATTAGACATCCTTTATTGCTATAGATCTGATAAAGGAATAGTTGTATGGAATAGGGATTTCTATGAAATACGGGATGAAAAATTTAGAAAAATATATGAGATTGAGTGTAGATTACATCCTAAAATAAATGTGAGTTATGAAGTATCAAATATTCTTATTTCAAAGGACATTAATACTTTAAAAAATCTTTTCAAAATATTTTCCAACAAAAGTATTAGAAATAGGGATCTCATATTAGGTAAATTATTAGGATATCCGGATTGTTGTATAAAAAATTTTATTAAAAGAGGCCCCGTATTTTCGAGACACTACTTTCATTTAGATATAATTAGAAGAGGTCTTGAATACAATGTTCCTGTAGAGTTTTGGGCTATATATCATACACCCTGTTCTGTAGAATGCAGATATTCGATTGAAATGGGAAAGAATTATATAAAGTCTCTCAAAAAGCTTTCTAACGATATTTATCATAAAGTTCTGTCGCTACTCAAATCCTCTTATCTAGCATATTCTGTGGGTAATAGATATATTTCATTTAAAACAGTGAAATCAAATATAACAGAATATAACGATTTTATTAAAAGATATTTGTCTAATAATGTAAAGGTAGTTTTAGGGGAAATTATTCAGCCATTTGTATATTCAAATTATAGAAATCATGATAATCTACTTTTGTTGAATAGAGAAATCGTTGGAATAAAAGTTATAGCATTTGCCCCAGGAATAGGATGCATGGTATTCGATCCAAAGAATAATAGAGAATATATACGTATCTCAAAAAGTATAATAGAAAAATATGGTAAATTAGACACAGTCTTTAGAGTATATAGCTCGGAGTCCTAGTCCTCCAGCCTTACTTTTAATGTTATAATCTCATATGGATTTACATTTAAAAATAGAGTATTTTTAGATATTCCTAACCTCTTTTCGTCAAAATATTTATCCCATTCAATTAAATCAGTTACACGCGCCTCTAAAATATCTTTATCAAACGATATCTGTATATCTATATTTACTCCACTTGACTCATAGAATCTTAATATCATATGGTCTGTATCCTCAGCTCTCTTAAGTGCTGTTAAAAATATGCTGTTATTCTCCTCTATATCAACTGGTCTAATTGTAACGAATGAATGAACTTTGGGAAGCACTCCTTTGTGGTTTTCAGATATGATTGGTGTAAGTGGATAATTGAATTCGTATCCTACTTTCGTTGTATAAATATAACAGATATCTTTATATGGAAATAGGGAATATCGTGCTATATGTATTCCAACTTTATCTGACTGATCAGTCCATTTATCTATCTCCTTCGGCCTACTTCTTCTAGCAGCTCTAAGTAAAGTCATTCTTAAAACATTTCTATTTACATCAAAACCATATTTACTATCGTTTATAAGGGAAACCGTATATCCTCCATCTCTTGTAGTCATTCCAATCCATTTAAGAGCTGGAACTTCAAATTTAGCCGTATCAGCTATATCCCAATCCCTATTAGGATGCGTCATTTTCTCAGAGGGCTTTTTCTTCAAAACATATTGATATCTTTCAATATATCCGAATGGTATCTCATATGCAGCATAATCGTTTTCAAAATTTAGTGGAAAAGCTATTTTAACAGTTTTATAATGTTCGTTCCAGTCAACATCTATCTCAAAGTCAATTCTAGGTATAGAATTATATAAAATAATTTTTTGAATAAACATAGACCTATTATATTTATATTCAACCTGTATAATCCCTCTAACCGGCCCCTTCTCAACAATGCTAATTTTTACTGGATTATTTAGTTCAATTATTTTTCCCAGATACATATTCCATGCAGGCTCTCCTCCAGGAGCATTAGGAGGCTTATCATCGAAAATCTGTATAACGTTTCCAGGAGACTTTAAAACATCTCTAACATTTTTCTTATCATATATTCTTGATACATGCCCAGTATTAGGATCTACCTCAACTCTAAACCACTCATTTTCAAGAAAATATTCTCCTACAACTAGATTTGTGTTATGCTTTTCCATCACATTTTCTGTAGAAAGCATATATACCTTATATCCTATTGATGGAACTTTATCTGCAATAAATAATATCTTTCTACCATTTTCTACTATTTGATAAGATATGCTTTTTCCATCAGCATCAAGTATAGATAATTTTTCATATTTAGATGGTAATTCTATTTCAACGATATCTCTCCTCTCCCATGAAAGTGGATTAAAAACTATTATTGGAATGCCGTTTCCCAATATATTTATGTTCGATGAAATTGTTTTTAAAGCCTGATTCAATATATTTTTTACAGTATTCTTTATTTCACTATATATTTTATACATATCTTCATATACTTCTTCTAAGGATGTTCCATCAATATTATCATGTACCTGTGTAAAGAGTAGTTTTTTCCAAGCCTCTTCAAGCTCTTCACGAGGATACTTATATCCAAATCTAGATGCAATTATTGAAAACTTCTCCGCATTAAGTAATAGTATTTCACATAACCTATTATTCTTTTTAACAAAAGCTTCTGTCGTAAATGTGCCTCTATGAGTCTTAACATAGAGTTCATCATTAACTATTGGAAAAGATTTTTCACATCCTATTTTTTCAATCAGATTAAAGTAGTCTATAGCCTTCCTCCACACAATTTTTGGAAAACCTTTTTCTCTAGATAATTTCAATGCGCTTTGAATCATATCCTCTGTTGGACCTCCACCATGGTCTCCACGGCCAAATAGATATAATAGCATGTTTATATCATGTTTATTCTTTAATACCTTTAGCTGACTTAAAATTCGATTTCCATCTATACCCCCACCATATCCACCTACCGTATGATATGCTAGTATTTTTGAACCATCTGGAGCCTGCCACCAGAAAACATGATATGGAAAGGGTATAGGCGGCTTCATTCTTTCAATTTGCCATTTTAACTTATGTGTAAGAAAATATTTTATACCGCATTTTCTATAGATTTGAGGTAGTGTCCAACAGAAGCCGAAGGTATCTGGAAGCCATGCAACTTTAACGTCTACACCGAATTTTTCCATAAAATACCTTTTACCATAAAGGTATTGGCGTACAAGAGATTCCCCGCATAAAATATTTGCATTATGTTCATCCCATGATCCACCCACAATCTCCCATCTACCCTTTTCCACAGCATCTCTAATTTTTTCAAAAAGTTTGGGATAGTATTTCTCCATCCATACATATATTTGTGCAGCACTCTGAACATATATTAGAAACGGATATTTGTCCATTAAATTTAATACGGAATTAAATGTATTTGGACAGATTTGATGAATAGTCTCCTCCTTAGTCCAAAGCCACGATAAATCAATATGCGCATGAGATAAAAGAAATACAGTATCCTTCATATCCTATCACAAATCCCTATTCAGGAATAAACTAAAATATTTAGTTATAAATTGGTTAAACTGTTTGAAATCATATCTGTAGTGTTTTCTACGTCCAGTACTTCTGTTTCTGGCTTAAACAGTAATTGATATCTACCTGGAACAATCAACGTTTTTAACATTATCTATTTATTTTTCTATATTTAAATTAAATAAAATATTTTCCACTCGTCTCAATTCATTTCTGTCGATATCCTTTCTACACTTTACTTCAGCAACTATTTTAGGTCTTCTAAAAGATAGGAGAATTATATCGATCTAACAGTTCTCAATGAATATAGATAATTTTAAACCAAAAATCTTTGAGAAAAGTTTCTAAAGAAATCCTCTACATGATAAGATAGTTTCTCAGCAAATATTTTTAACATCATCTATTGGGATATTTATTCAAAGCCGTATTTTCTATCAAGATAAAATATAGGTCTAATAGTAATGAAACTGGTGATAAAAGTAAAGTTTTTATTTAACACTTCTACTCTTTTAAGAACCTATATTACATAATATTTTTAAATACAAATATTAGGCTAAAATACCTGATATTATTGAAGACCATGTTGAATAAAAATTATGCTGATATAATATTATCTAGGTTGGAGAAAAAATTTATGATTCCTAAGGGAGAATTTATAGCATATGATATTTATAAAAGTACAGGGGATCCATTTAAAGTGTTAGTAGCTACGATTATATCTCAAAATACGTTAGAAAGAAATAGCTATAAAGCTTATAGTAATCTTGAAAAAATTGTTGGCATAGATCCGGATAAGATATATAAAACCTCCCTGAAAATGATTGAAGATGCTATAAAGCCTGCAGGATTATGGAAAAATAAGGCTAAAGCTATAAAAGTTTTAGCAGAAACTATTGTTGAAAAATATTCAGGAGATATTAAAAATTTGTTTAAAGGTACAAATGTAAATGAGGTTAGAGAGAAGCTTAAGTCGATAAAAGGTATAGGTTTTAAAACAATTGACGTCGTTCTCGCAAATCTAGGTTATGGTGTTATACCATTGGATACTCATGTAAAGCGAGTAGCATATAGGCTTGGGTTAACTAAAGCTAAAACATACACTAAGATTCAGGAAGATTTACATAGAATTATAGAGAAAAGAAATAGGTTAAAGGCACATTTATTGTTAATTATGCTTGGGAGAAAATATTGTAGATCTAAAAAACCATTATGCGAAAAATGTGTACTAGAGGATATATGTTTAAAGGTTGGAGTAAATAGATAAAATGTGTAAAGGAGAAAAACGTAATGATATGAATAAGGAACTAAGGAATATTAAGACAATAATATTTTATAGCCGGATTATTTATAGGATACATTATTGGTAGACATATTAAGTAATGATAATTTAAATATAATGATATATTTGTTTAAAGGGAGGAGAGAAATGCAGGAGTTTATGACTATTGTTCTCCCCAAAAATATTGAACTACTTATCTCTAGAGGAGAATTTAATAAAGCTATAAAGATTATAAAAAATATTCTTCTATCAAGGAAAGACCTTAATCCCATGGAGAAAAAAAGACTTACATATGAGATTGATAGACTTATACGAATTAGATACGATCATCCATATAGCTTTGATGAAGCTTTAAATATATTGAGAAAAGAAATTCCAAATATTTCTGAAAATGAGTTTAAAAAGCTTATGGAAGAAAAATGTATCGATTACAAGATTATAGAAGGAGAAGAAAGATTTTATAGAAGATTTATAGCTAATCTATTCTTTCTCTGTCCAAAATATATTGAAAAAAGTGTAAAGGCTAAGGAGAGAATTAGAAAAAGAAAGGAATATAGGAAAAAACTTGTAGAAACACTTAATAAAATAATTTTAAGTGGAGAGGGATATAGAAATTCTAGAATACATAAAGTCAAAATGACTATAAAAGTTAAACCGAATAGTGTGCCCGAAGGAGAGATCATTAGATGTTGGATTCCGTTTCCCAGAAAATGTCTATTACAGCCTGAATGGAAGCTTATATCGGCATATCCTTCAGAATATTTTCTAGCTCCAGAGGATTATTTACAGAGAACTATATATTTTGAACAGGAATCTCGTGGAAGTAAGCCTACAATATTTGAGATAGAATATGAATATAAAGTACAATCGTATTATAGGAAAATTAGCGCTGATGTAATCCAGGAATATGATGAGAATAGCAGGGTGTTTAAGGAAAATGTTTTAGAAAAACCTCCACATATATCTTTTACACCGTATTTAACCAGACTTGCATGGAGTATTGTGGGCAATGAAAGAAATCCCTATATTAAAGCTATGAAGATATTTAAATGGATTATAAAAAATATTAGGTATGCATATGCCTATGACTATTCAACTTATCTAAACATTAGTGAATATGTCGCTAGAAATAAGAGAGGAGACTGTGGAATGCAGGGACTTCTATTTATAACTTTATGTAGAATTGTAGGGGTTCCAGCAAGATGGCAATCCGGATGGTATGCGAATCCAGAAAGTTATGGTATGCATGATTGGACACAATTTTACGTAGAACCATATGGATGGCTTTATGCTGACCCATCCTTTGCAAACTCTCTTACAAAGACTATGGGAGAAATAGGAATATTTTATTTTGGAAACATAGACTACTATAGACTCATATTTAACAACGATATTTCTGTACAATTTACTCCGGAGAAAAAGTATTTTAGATCAGATATGATCGACTCTCAGAGAGGAGAACTAGAATGGAATGAAGAAAACCTATATTATGATAAATGGGATTATGAGATGAAAATCGAATTAAAAGTTTAATGTAAACATGATTATAAATCCATATTATCAATATATATGGATTGTCACTCACAATCCATATATATTATATTTTCTAAGTATTTAGAATAATAGTTTATTGGAGATAGATTTGATGGAAAAGGAAAGGATTAGAAGATATATCTGGGATAAGATGGAGAGAGAAAACATTGCACAGTTTCCTAGACCAGTATATCATAGAATCCCTAATTTTATTGGAAGCGAGATTGCTGGTAGAAGAGTTATTCAGTCAAAGATTTTTGAAGATGCTGAAATAGTTTTCTGCAATCCGGATTCTCCCCAAAGAATTATTAGGGAATATGTTATTAAGAGTGGAAAGACTTTGATTATGGCTTCACCTAGACTTAGAAGTGGATTTATAATTTTAGAAAAAAGGTATGTTCCTAAAGGTAGGGAGAGAAGAGCCTCAACTATAGCCGGAGCGTTTCGATATGGGAGGATAGTTGAATATCTTCATGATATTCATATCGATTTAAAGGTTACGGGTTCGGTTGCTGTAACTATTGATGGAGGTAGAGTTGGAAAGGGTGGAGGTTTTTCAGATCTAGAGTATGCTATATTAAGAGAATTTGGAGCAATAGATGAAGACACGCCCATAATTACAACTGTACACGAAGTACAAATAGTGGAGTATATACCTATGACAAAGCATGATGTGCCAGTAGATATAATATTTACACCTAAAAGAAAAATAGATACTAATAGAAAGTATCCAAAGCCTATAGGAATATATTGGGATGAACTAGATATGAGGAAGATAGACAGCATTCCTATACTTAAAAAACTATATCAAAGGTGGAAGATAAAAAATGTTTGAGATTATATTAATATTTTTGACTGGATTTATTTCAGGAATAATTGGGTCTATGCTTGGAATAGGTGGAGGATTCATTATAGTACCCCTATTAGTATTATTTGCAGGTCTTCCCATGCATGTAGCAGTAGGATTAAGCTTGACATCAATAGTTATGACCTCAATAACCTCTTCTTCAATATATGCATCAAAAAATTTGGTAAACTTTAAGGTTGCATTAATACTTGAAACAATAACAATTCTAGGCTCAATTACAGGTTCGCATATAGCTATATTTATACCTGAAAATATATTGAAAATAATATTTGGTATAGTATTAACATATGCTTCGATAAAAATGATATTTCCATCCCATAAACTTGAGGAAATGGAGAAAAATAAGTTTATAGGATTCCTATCTTCATTTTTCGCTGGAATGGCCTCAGGTATGCTTGGAATAGGTGGAGGAACATTGAAAGTTCCAATAATGGTTCTATTATTTGGACTGCCAATGAAAGTAGCTGTAGGAACCAGTTCGTTCATGATTGGATTAACTGCATCTGCTGCTGCAATAACGTATATTGCCCATGGACTGGTTACACCACTTATAGTATCATATATGATTATTGGAATATTTTTAGGTGTAGAAATAGGATGTAGAATTACCTTCAAAGCAAAGGGACCATTATTAAGAAGAATATTCGGTATAATTTTAATAATATTTGCATTAAGAATGCTTTTAAGCGGTCTCGGTGTATTTCTATGAGTATAGGTAAGAGATATTCAAGAATAATGAGAAAAACGTTGTTGATACCATTAATAATTATAATAGTAGGAATAGTATTATATCATACAAACACATATGAAGTCCGATTACTCTGGATAGGTGTAATTACATTAGACCTTGCCCCATTACTAGGCTTGCTATTGCTTCTAACACACTATGTTAAAGTAGGCGATAAAAAGACTGTTCTCATGATATTGGTAATAGTATTATTTATATTAATAAATATATTAATAAATCTCTTTAGCTAATATCATTTTCACAGCTTGAGAGGGTGTTTCAGCTGAATATATTTTCTTCCCATCTATCACTTTATCAGCAAGAATATCTGCAACCCCTCCACTACCCTTAATTACAATAACTCTTTTCCCAAATATTAACGCATATCCTATTTCTGTCAATGTACCTGGACCTCCGGCTACAACTATCACGCCATCTCCTATTAGAATGTTAATCATATTCCTTGCATGGCCGAGTCCCGTAGGAATAGCTATATCTATATAGGGATTTGCCTCACCTCTATCCATCCCAGGCAATATTCCAATAGTCTTTCCACCACCATCCTTCATACCTTTAGCAGCATACTCCATTACTCCACCCCTACCTCCACAAACAAGTATAACATTATGCTTTGCAAGCTCTAATCCAACACTATAAGCTATATTCTTTATTCTCTCATTGATAACCCTGCTACTACCTATGACTGTAATATATTTGTACATAGATGTATCAGCTAAATTATTTTAAATTTAGGTCCAATTTCTATCATAATTACTCTCTTCTCCTCCCTTCTCAACTCCTCTCTAATTAAATTTAAATTTCTCTTAATTATCTCTATATTTTCATCTATTTCCCTATATCTAGATACGATGGGAAGAAATTTTTTCTTTATCCGCCTCAGGTTTGGACCAAATGTATAGCCTATTAGAACATCAACGTCCTTTAAAATTTCTGAAATTTTCTTTGCTTTATTAGGATCCCCATGAATTTTTTCACTACCACTAGTATTTTCTCTAGTCTCTATAAAGACTGCTTTTTTCTCTAATATTTCATATATCTTGAAATAACGCGATGCCCCACAATGTTTTTTAGCTAATGTTTTTCCATCATCTGTCCCAAAGGCTATTCTCATGTAATTCACCCACTATATGATAATCAATTAATGAAATAAATAAATTATGGTAGTTTATTAGGTTTGGACACTATTGTTTATAGTTTTAACACACTTTATACATCTATATTTTGAACCCTATTCTTACAATTCTTTCTGTATCCTGTTGTTGATTCCTTCCTTATACCCCTATTTCCGCATGATAGGCAGTGTGCATCTCTAAAGCCTACTGGCTTTGGGAGAGGTTTTACATCTATCTATGCTTTAAATCTATGTAGAAATTCTTGGTTTTAATATCTTAATATACCTTTACTGCATCTTTTATTGCAGGGTTTGTTCCCGTGTTTCTGCTTTATATGCTATAATAGATAAACCTCCCCATAAGCATTAGCTTCCCGAGAGCATTAAAAGTACCCAAACCCAGTAAATTACCTAATTTATTATAGAAAAGATTTTAAGAATGAGATTATATTAATTTAATGGCGGTTTTATGGTAAAAGTTGTAAAGGTTGATGGAAGTTTAGAAGAATTTGATAAAGAGAAGATTGTTAAGAGTTGTATGAAAGCTGGTGCCCCTGAAAATATTGCAAGAGAAATTGCCGATAAAATTGCTGAAAAGGTCGTTGAAGGCACTACTACAAGGGAAATAAGGACTATGGCTTTAGATTTACTTGGAAAATATAATCCCGAATGGAGGGATAACTGGATATATTATGATAGAATTGTTAAGAAGAGGATTACGTATGAGAGAGGAAAGTTTGTCGAGGTAAGTAAGGGTAAGTTATACTTAGGTAGAGAGGTTAGAGATGTAGGTAAAAAGGGTTTAAGTGATGTTGAGGAGGTGAAGGGAATTTTAAGAGAATTAGAGGAAGATTTAGAGCATGGTATACCTGGGAAAACTATTCAGAGTAGAACATATATATTATTTATGGCTATATTAAGGTCTAAGAAGCTTGATAAGGAGGAAAAGCTAGCTGCAATTGAAGAGTTAAATAAATTTAGAGAAAAACATGGTTGGAAACCATATCAGTTAAAAAGACCATTAACTTAATATTTATCGGCTAAATCACATAATATCTCTATTGTTTTTTCAGCTATCTTCTCTCCTTCTCCCTTCTTTAATACACATGCAGGATACATGGTTTCATACCCATTTCTCTCATATGCTTTTAGAGACGGTATATATCCTGGATATTCGTTTGAATACCCTATTATAATAGTGTTTTTAAATGGAGATTTTTTCTTAATTTTTAAGCCAAGTTCAACCAATACTTCTCCTGGTAGAAATACTAATGAAAGATTTTTATTAAATCCTAAAACCTTTATTTCTATATCCATAGTATCGTATCCATATATTTTATATAACCTTATTATTCTTCTTGCTCTCCATAAATCTAGTCTAGCCTTCATCTCCATATCAAAATCATTTCTCTGTAGAGCTTCATTTAAAGCATTCTTAGCATCATCAAGTAAAATTTTTGCTGAAATAAGATTATTAGGCAGTAATGTTTTAACAGAAATTCTATTAGAAGTATAAGTTATATCTATCTCCTCCTCTCTTGAAAGTAAAATATTTTTAACAACCTCACATGCAAGTATTTTCCCCATCCATTCTACTTCTAAAAAAGTCCCTAATCCCCTATTATATTTTCCACCAATTATCTTAGTTGAGGGAGTAAGTGGATTTATATCTCCTGCAGTTCCATTAAAAAATATAGAATGGCTGTTTAGAAGATACTCTACATACTTATTTAACTCTCCGGGATAATCCGCGGAGAAAAATAGATTTTTAGAGCTTAAAATAGTTGGATGACACGTAAAGTTTGATAAAACTATACTCTTATTACCACCTTTAAATAAAATTGTATAAACCTCTGGATCTATAGGCGCTGTTAACGGAGCCCTCCGATTTATAGATATTCCCTCTATAAATCCCCTATTATATTTAATTTCAACTTCAAACATGTTTTCAAGAGATGCTAATATTGTTCCAGCAACCTTTCTCACAGTAAATTCAAATAAATATTCATCATATTCGGAAAAATATCCCCCTATATCTGGACCCGAATGTGTATGAGTTGCACATATAATTATATTTCTCTTATCAATATCAGTTTTCCTTGAAACATAATCTGCTATACGATTTCTTAAAGGTCTGTCAATTCTAGCAAGATCTAGTGAGACAATAACCCATTTATCATTTCCATCATCTATACTTATAGCTCTTGCATATAGATCATCATGAACTCCCTTTGAAACATCCCTTCTGGCAGCATATCCAGCCATAGGAGTCCCTATAGACGGAGTAATACAAGACTTATAAAAACCAATCTTCATTATCCCACCTCTTCTCATTATTTTGTTGACTTTATTAAAGATAATCCTTTAGACGTTAGATAGAATATTTTTCTACCATCACTAAACTTACTAGAAACATAGCCAAGTCTCTCTAAATCATTTAGATGCTGATATATAGCTGTCTTAGATATAGTAAAACCTTTTTCTGAAAGCTTCTTCCATACAGAATATGGATGCATAGACTTATCGGCCAAAATCTTCAATATATTTATCTTCATACTATTTCTCCTAAACCCCTTATATCCAGACAAAATTTTTAGCAGTGTTTTAGGCCCCTTTAATCCAGCACCAGTTGCCATTACAACTATATTTTCATCAAAATCTATTTCACCCCTATCTAAAAGTATTTTTAAAGCTGCGATAGATGCCGCACCAGCTGGTTCAACTAATATCCCCTCAAATCTCGCAAGTAATTTTATACCTTCGATAATCTGCATACTATTTACCTCAACCATATCTCCATTAGTGTCTTTAACTGCATTTATCGCTTCCTTCATTCTACCCGGATTAGGGTCATTTATTTCAATAGCTATACCTCTATGCCCTTTACTAATCCTCTTCCCATGAAAACTTCTAACTATAGGAGCACATACAGATTCTTGGACACCATATATTCTAGGTAAGTTATCGATGACATTCATTTCAACGAGTTCTTTAAATCCCTTCCATATAGAGAATAATAAAGATCCACTACCCATTGGTACAATTATCGCATCAATCCTTCCAATATGATCTTCAACCAATTCATATGAAATCGTCTTATATCCTTCTACTAAAAATGGATCTGTAGGAAATACTGGATAAAATGGTTTTGCTACCACATCAGAAACTATTTCACCTCCATACAATAGTATTTGATATAATTTACCTCTATCAATGGGTTCAATAAGCCTTGTATATGTTTTTACCTTAATTAAATTCGAATATGCAGATATAGATGCAGCAAGATTCCCTCTGGCTTCGCAATAAAATCTTTTAACTCCAAAGCTTTCAGCAATAGAAATTAATATAGATGTCCCCCTATCTATAAATGACCCAGTAGGATTTCTAGTCTCATCCTTTATAAACAAATTTTTTAACTTAAAATAAGATTTTAGTCTAAAGGAACGGATTAGAGGTGTACGCCCCTCACCTAATGAAAAAATGTTTTTAAAAAGTTTTGGAAAATAACGTCTATATCTCCATATCCCTGGGAGATTTTCAACACTAAACTCCGGAAACTCGTTATATATGGTTAGGTTACCTCCACAATATGGACATCTAGCCAACATTCCATCAACATTATGTTTAAACCCACAATCTTCACATAGATAATACATATTTACCAATATTTAATATTCAAGACTTTAATATTAAATATATATTCTCCTCCGAGATATATAAGGGGGAAATATATGAGTAAAAATGTTTCGAGGAAAATTGCATATACAGGTATATTTACAGCATTGGTAGCTGTAACAACGATGGTTTTCCAAATCTATATTCCAAGCACAAAAGGATATTTCAATATCGGTGAAACAATGGTATATATTTCAGCCCTTCTCTTAGGACCATATATTGGAGCATTTGCGGGGGGTGTTGGTTCAGCTATTGCAGATATTGTTACAGGATATTTTATATATGCTCCAGCAACCTTGGTGATTAAGGGGATAGAAGGATTTATAGTGGGCTTTTTAGCTAATCGAAATATTTTTAAGAAAAAACATTACAAAATACTTACACTGTTTTTAGCGATAATTATATCAGTCATTATTTTACTTATTGGATTAAGCTTCTATACCGGAGAAGCTTCTATAACACTTAGTCTTCCCTCGATATTTGAAAATACATTCTCATTATATATTCCAGAAATTTTCTGGATAGTTGTATCCATATCTATTGGTTTAATAATATTTTATATAGGGATAAATATAGATCCTGATATCGGATGGATAGCATTATCTACAATGCTAGGTGGATGTGAAATGGTTTTAGGATACTTTATATATGAACGATTTATATTAGGATACTATGCATTTGCAGAAATTCCATTTAATATTGCACAGGCGGTGATAGGATTAATTATATCTATATTTGTATATAGATATACAGCATTTTTATGGAAAGTTTTAAGAAAAATATAGATATTCCATGAATAATAGCATTTTCTTATAATTCGATATATTTATATATTTCTTGTATTAATCTAATCTAAGTATAGTTGATTATTATGGAGAAGAAAATTGATATGAATGCACATAAATATAATATTCTTAGAAATCACTTAATATTTTCTGAGTGGAAAGATAAAGTTAAAATAATCGTTGATCTCCTCGGATTTATGCCCGAGATAATAGTCTTCCCCTTAAATTGCATCTATATAGAAAATAAAAATAATATTGTGAAAATATTTCCGGAAAATGTTGTTTGGGAGAAAAAATAGCTATATTTTTACTCCTATACATATATATGCAAATGGATTCTCGCTATCCGCTTTAAATCCATGTTTTTCTGTCGGTTCAAATATAGCTATCTCCCCCTCATAAAAGTCTTCTTCAACACCATTACATATAATTTTACCCTTTCCCTTAAAACATATGAATATCTCCTCTCTATCAGTGTGCTGATGAACTTCGTGAAACTCGCCGGATCTGTAGTAGTGGACATTGATAAATAAAATACCCTTATACTCTCCTTTACCCACAATTTGTTTAAATAAACCTATATCTTTATATTTTAACTTTCTCATAATTCTAACCTCTATATTTAATAATATGTATTTAATTAGAATATATAGATGCTGAATAATACCCTTTATAAATATCTTGGTAAATATGTGAATTTATCTAGAATGGCCGAATGGGATATAGACAGTATAAATATTTTTAGAGCTAAGGGTAGGGGTAAGATTTATCCAGAGTTTAAAACATTGCTTTCAAGTATATGTAGAAATGAATGTAGATATTGTATTTTTAGAAAATATTGTCACATATATAGGGGTAAATGGAATAAAGATAAACTTATTTCGATAACTCTAAAATTATGGAATAAGGGTAAGATTAAAGGATTATTTTTATCATCATCTATATATAATGATCCTGAAAAAGTTGTTGAAGACCAGCTTGAAGTCGTTAGAGGGCTTAGAAAAAGGGGTTTTGAAGGATTCATTCATCTAAGAATTATGCCGGGTACACCTAAATGGATTATATATGAAGCTATAAAGTATGTCGATAGGATAGGAGTAAATATTGAAACCCCTGATCCAAGCATTTTTTATAGTATTGCTCCGGACAAAGGTAGTTATAGAAATGATATTTTAAAAGTGTTAGAATACTGTTCTTTGGCGTGGAAAGATTATAGATCTATGGGTCTATTGAAAAATGGAGTGTCCACGCAAATGATTGTGGGGATCGGAGAAAACGATCTACAAATATTAGAGACAACTTTTAGACTTGTTAGGGAAATGGGATTAAGAAGAGTATATTATAGTCCGTTTAGACCTGTTCCTGGAACACCTATGGAGAAAAATAATCCATGTCCAAAGACCCGCGTAAAGCTTCTATATCAGGCATTTTATCTAATTAGAGACTATGGATTCACTATTAAAGATTTTAATAGATTGCTTAATGAAGATAGAATGCTTATAACAGCTAGAAATTTAAAGAAAAAATATGCTGAGATAAATAGGTATATCTTTCCAATAAATTTGAACAATGAAAAATATTATAATATTGTAAAGGTTCCTGGAATAGGTCCAAGTATAGCTAGAGAAATATTGTATAGAAGAAGATATGAAAAAATTACACCTAAAATTTTGGAGGAAATTATGGGTAGAAATATTAAAAAAGTTTTAAAATATGTTGATTTTTAATCAATCATATATCTATCCTTCTCCGGGTTAAACGGTGGTGCAGATATAAATATAAATTCTATATCTTTATTTATAGGCCTAATGCTATGTATGCTTCCCTTAGGGATAAGTATAGCATCACCTTCCTTTACTTCAATTTCCTCCTCATTGATTTTAATTATACCCTTACCCCTAATTATAAAATATATTTCATCCCTCTCCTTATGGTAATGAGGTTTAAGTTTATTGGAAACTATTGCAATATGCATGCTTAAATTCTCTCCTTCTACAAGCTTAGCTATACCTGCACCGACATTTTTATCAATAACTACCTCCTCAATCTTTTTATATATATTTGATTTAAATATAGTCATATATATCTCCAATAATTATAGTTAGTTAATCACAAATATCTTACTGATGGGATAATATATGTATATCGAAGAAATAACTGTAGAAAGTAACGGATATTTGGATATGATTGATATAACTCAGGCTGTTAAAAAATTTTTGAAGGAAAATAGTATAGATAATGGTTTGTTAGGAATATATTGTGAAGACAAGTTATGCTCTATAATTACGATTGAATATGAATATCGTCTATTAAATGATTTAAAGAAACTTTTATCTCAACTGAAATGTGAAAATGATTATGTTAAAGCCTCACTTTTAAAACCGATGATAATTTTACCAATAATAAATAGTTCTATTCCATTAGGCTCATTTCAACAGATAGTATTAGTAGACTTTAATAGAGAAAGAGGGAATAGAAAAGTTAAGTTAATGGTGATTAAATGAAAAATTATAGTGGAGATTTCTCTATAAAAACGTATGGTCCAAATAAACTCTTTAATTTAAATCCATATTTAAGTAAATATCTACATGATAGGAAGGGCATTATAATATTATCGGTAAAAGGTTCTACAGGTGGGCTGCTTAGACTACCAAAGGATGAAAGCATTAAAAAGACCTTTGAAAAAGATTTATGGGATCTTATCTCAGTTTATGGGTGGACGCATCCCGGGAACGCCTATGCACATTTACGTTCAACATTAATTGGAACCTGGTTAGCTTTACCATTAAACTGCCTAGGCGATTATAATATATATTTTTTAGAAAATCAAGCTACAATAAATAGATATAGGAAAATTAGTTTCGTTGTAATTTCCTAAATCCCATTCTCCCTATAGTACTTTAATCTGAACCTACACTTATTCGCATTGGTAATACCAACTTTAATAGAAACTATTATAAACAAATATATTGCACCTAAAATTCGGAAAATGATGAACAATAACAGGCTTTGATTATAGCAAGAATTGTGGTCGAGAGGGTATATTTATAGGATTAGCTACTTCAATGTTTATAATAATAAAGGCTACTTAAATACTACTATACTAAATATCATAACATTGTTTTTTTCTTCCAGTATTCTATAACCTTACTGAATCGTTCTAATAGCTCTAGGTTATCTTTATGTGGAATCATATAAAAGATTATGTTATCAACACCTATTTTCAGGAATTTATCTACCAGCTCTATTATTTCGGAAGGATTGTCTTTACCTTTATGTATGTATATTACATTTCCAAACTTAAATTTATTTGATGTCCTTTTTAGATATCTCTTTATATAGTTTATTTTCTCCCTATATTTATTTACATCTCTTATAGCATTTATCCATCCATCACAATGTTTGGCTGCTATTCTCATCATTCTAGGCCCATTTCCACCATTCCATAGGAATGGATAGGGTTTTTGAACAGGTTTAGGTGTGAGAATACAGTTCTCTATCTTCCAAAATTTACCATTATAATTTACTTTTTCCTCAGTCCAAAGCTTTTTAATTATCTTTATCACTTCCAATGTTTTGTCAACCCTAGTCTTATTATCATCAAACTTATATCCATATGCCTCAAATTCTTCTTTACACCAGCAAGCACCTATTGCTAACATAGCCCTACCGTTTGAAAGTTGATCCATAGTAGCTATAGTTTTTGCAACAAGTGCAGGATTTCTAAATAAACTACATAGAGTTAATGGACATACCTTTACATCATATTTTATAGATACCGCTGTAAGAAATGTTAGAGATTCTGGAACACATCCTCTGGCTTCTCCAGTTACTATAAGATGATCCTGGCATGAAATTACATCATATCCTATTTTCACAGCTTTATCAACACATTTATTTATAAACGATATATTGATTGAAGCTGGAACATGATACCAAAAAACAGGCTTTCTCAACATATTCATCGGTATTAAATTTATTTATAAATAATATTATAAATAATAAATATTCTTTATCATATTATGTAATAGATTTCTATTTATAGGATATCTTCCATATTTCTTAGCTGTGTTAAGCATTGTTATAAAATATTTTGCCTTAACATTTGGATGAATAGTATTTGATGAACCCAGTATATAGCCTCCTCCAGGACCACCCCAAATAATATTTTGAATTGTTTCGAATACAACCTTCTCCTCAGGGCCAAATACAAGTGTATTGGCACAATCCACATTCCCCCATAAAATTAGGTTAGGAAAAGTTTTCCTTAATTTATCTAACCTCATACCTGCCTGTACATCTATCTCGCCATAACCATCAACCCCTGATTCGATAAAAAGCTCTTTAGCTATAGGCCATATATTTCCATCAGTTCTAAAAATATATTTTAATCCATATTTATGACAAAAATCTACTATCTTCCTCAATCTTGGTAGTATTATTTTTCTAAAAAGTTTTGGAGAATATATTGGGCCAGTAGTGCCTGCAAGATCTCCTCCCCCTAAAATAAAATCAGCTCCATGTCTTCTACATTTCTCGATAAATAGTAAAGTTCTTTTAAGTTGCTGATCTAGATAGCGTTCTACAATATTTAAATCTGTTATGAGAAGCTTGATCCATTGAATCTCCATCGGAATTCCTATTCCACCATATCCTGCAAAGCATTTCTGATCTCCAAGCTCATTATAAATTAAATCAAATATCTCGAATGCACTCTCATCTATGAATGGAGGCTCTTCCTCCAGGTACTCTACTACTCTAACTATGGCTTTTACTCCCTCCCTCCTAATACTAGAATCAATAAGCATATACTCCATTGATAGAGGATTGTATCTATAAATATACCAGTTACCCGTATTCTCATCTTCATAGAGAAATGTATATTTATCTATTATTTTCGAAGGCCCCTTACTATCGATTGATGGAGCTAAGGGTGGTCTAACTATGTCTAGATCCAATCTTAGATATAAATCTAATACGTCTTTAAAAATCTTTTTTACAATAAAATCTCTCTTATCTTCAATTAAAGCCCTTACAATCTGATAATGACCATTACCGCACCATCCAGTATAGGCATTTCTTCCTAAAATTTCTGAAGCAACATTAGGAGCGATGGACTGCTCAAATAATGGTACCCTATCAGGTTCTTGGAAAGAGAATGTTAACCTAACTCTTTCTCTGGAGGATAGCATAAATATCTACTAATAATTAGCTACTATGATTATTTATATCTTGGCATTACTATGCATCCATCCCTTCCACTAAGCAGTAAAGCTTTTTTCCTAAGAAATAGGTATCCAACATATGCTGCCGTTACAGCGTCTAACTCGTCTCCAGTAACTTTTTCGCATATACCCTTTATTCCTAGTTTTTCTAAACCCTCTTTAAGCTTATTAAGTCCATGTGACTTCCTAGGTATATCTAATATATCTTGAGCCCCACCAGGATAAACCTCGATAACATTATATCCCTTTGCCTCTAAGATATTTTTTAACTTAATTCCTCTTTTCGTAAGCATACGCATTGGTCCTAAAGTTATTGGAAAGAATTTTATACCCATCTTTAAAAGCATTTTATCACATTCTCTAAAATGTATATTGCATCTTTCATCTAGACTTTTCCTACCATATGGGAGACTTAAGGGAGCGTCTATTGCAATTAAATCTGGTTTAACTCTCTCCACCAACTCTATTATTTCATTATCTGTATAAACTATACTTGTCTTAGCAATAAGTCTGTTATTCAATATACATATACCAGTTTTACGTTTAGTGCTACCCGCAAGGTCTATTCCAACAATTATCATTGGAATATTTCCCCTCTAAAGTATCTAATTACTAGATAGAGTAATAAAATAGGTATAATTATATTATGTATTAATGCATACACTGTTATAAAGGTTGATAGAATTAGAAATGTATAAATATTTTGAATTAAAAGAGATGTCGATATTATCGATACACTTATTACAAATGCTATTAATAAGTATTTAAAAAAATATTTACTCTCACTCCAATTATAGAAATATATATTGACATTCACTTTATCGAGCAAGTATAAAATTAAATATAATATAATAAATGCAATAGATATTCCCGATAAACTCCCAGTTACAAATCTAATTAAATTATTACTCTCCCTTAATTTAAATAGCTGTGTTAATCCATCAATAGCCATAGGTATTATTGGAATAAAATAGTTTAAAACCCCTATTCTCCTATTATTCATCCTACATAACATAGGAAATATGACATATCCTGAGAGTAATCCTAGATAGATTCCCGTACACCTCGAGCATACAGGAAGCTTTAAGCCATTAATATATATACTTCTCTCAGGAAATTGATGGCAAAAGAAATGATTTAAAAAATATAGTAGGGTTATATACCATTCAAATATATTCATCCATGACACTTAGGCTGGTGGAGGTGGAGGAGGCGGAGGAGGCTGCTCAGATTTTCTTACAATTAAATATACTATTAATCCTATTATACCAGTAAGTAATACTACAAGAAGCCATAGTACAGCGTTTTCTCCACGCTTCTTAGCATCCTTATAAACCCATATTGCCAGTACAATCCAGATAATGAATATTACTAAATATACTACTGCACATACTCCATAGAATCCAAGTAGTGGTGCCAAATCTCGTAGTTGCATACAATTTCACCATCAATTTTATAATTTTTAAACTATATTAATCTTTCCATGAATTTTAATTAAGTAAAGACATTATTGTAAATACTTTTGTATCCTCAATTATATTACTTATCTTTACATATTCATTTGGATTATGTGCTGTCTCATCCATTGTAGCCCATACAGCTGCTTGATACCCCTTTCTTCTAAATATAGATGCAAATGTTCCTCCGCCTATCCCATATATTTTCGGTTCGAATCCTCTGGCTCTTCTAATTGCTTCCGATAATTTTAATACCACTTCACTTCTAGGACTTGTTGGTGGAGCCGCTTGAGACTTAGCTATATATTCAATAAATATTTTTACATCATATATTTTTTCAAAAAACTTTCTAGCATCCTCTATAATTGATATAACTTTATCTAAACTATATTTGGGAAGTATTCTGCAGTCGAAATATACCGTATCTGAACCAGGTATAGTATTTATGTTATCAAGATTTTTATCCTTTCTTGTAGGCTCAAACGTTGAAAAGGGTGGTTCAAATAAATCATCTATATCTGAAAAACGTCTATGAAGTATATCATCTAATGTTAGTGAAAACTTCATGCCAATTCTATGTGCATTTAAACCTTTATGAGGCATACTTCCATGAGCCTGCCTACCTATAACTGTTATTTTAAACCATAATATGCTTTTCTCAGCCACCTCAATGTATTTTCCACTAGGTGTACCTGCATCCGGAACCAATATTAAATCATCTTTCCTAAAAATATTTTCCTCAAATATTTTTAGCATTCCATATCTACTTCCAGCCTCCTCATCAGCTACAAACATCAGTCCAAGATCTATTTTTGGAACAATATCTAATTCCAATAATGTTTTCGCCGTCAATATTGATGAAGCTATAGCCTGTCCATTATCCTCAGCACCCCTACCATACAGTTTATCGTTAATCAACGTAGGTTTAAATGGAGGAGTATTCCATAGGTTTATATCTCCCTCTGGAACAGTATCTGTATGCGAGATTATCCAAAGCCTTTTATCCCTATTTTCGCCGGGAATAATTGCTATAAGATTTCTCCTAACCCCTTCCTCAACTCTTTCATCGACTACATCTATTCTCTTAATATTTTCTATTCCGATTTTCTTTAACTCATCCTCAATATATAATGCTCTCTTAAACTCTCCTGGACCACCCATAGAAGGATTTACAGCCTTTATCTGAATAAGATTTGTAAGAAAATCTATAACATATTTTCTCTGTTCTTCGATAAAACTAAATATCCTATCACTCATAGATATTTTAGTTAAATATTTGTATAATAAAGTTTTTGTCTAACATCCCTTAAATTAGGTATATCTTTAATTAGCCCGCGTTTACCCAGTATGTTTAAAGCATATCTAACAGTTCTAGGAGAAAGCAATGTTTTTTCAACAATATCCTTCTGAGTTAATGGGCCTTCATATTCAAGAACTTTAAAGACCAGTTTAGCACTAGGAGGCATTTCAATAAGTTCCTCAGCCAACTTTACCTTACGATAGAGTCTTGAATGGATTGGAGATATTCCTTCAATTTTTATGAAAGATATTATTGAGGAATTCTTAGATATAGATATAGATTCATTAACCTTTATTCTGTCAATACCATCTATAACCGCCTCTACAGACACCCTACTCTTAATATTCATTAACTCTATAATTGATTCAGAAGGTATTATTAAGGGTCTACGAGAGGGATCTAGAGAATTTACCGGAGTTAATGCAAATACATTTGTCTTTGAAAGTATTATGGGTCCTCCAGCAGACATAGAATATGCTGTTGATCCAAGAGGAGTTGCAATTATTAATCCATCTGCATGGTCTCTCCATATAAATTCCTCATCCACCCATAGCTCATATTCCATTAAAGTTGCACTTTTATATGGAAATATAGCTATATCGTTTACAGCCCTATAGGTTTTCTCATCATCAATTATCGCTTTAATTACATTACATTTTTCAATTCTATATCTTCCTCCCTCAATTTTTTCAAATACGATATCCATGTTTTCTATAGTTGTTTCTGTTAGAAAACCAGCACTACTTCCCAAACTTATACCTAGTACCTTATATTTAAATCCAAGTTTATGTAACGCTTTAAGAACAGTATTGTCCGAGCCGAAAACAATTAGAATATCCGCACTATTAATATTTGAAGCAACATCAATATCATATTTAGCTATCTTCTTCAATATTTTTTTAACTATATCCTCGCTTCCCTCACTATATATAAATATTTTAACTATATATTATCACCACTTAATCCTAACATTTTTTTCATAAAATTTATATCATTCAATATATTATCATCTATACTTCTTTCAACTATCATTGTTCCACTATAATTATTCTCTCTAATTATTTTAAATATTGTTTTAAAATCGATTGTTCCAGAACCCAGTGGTGCATGGAGATCTCTTAAACCATTATTATCATGCAAATGTATATGAACTATCTGAGGAAATATTTTTTCTAAAAAACTTACTGGATTACCACCTATATTTGCATGACCTACATCAAAAGTTATTTTCAGTGAATCGTATCCAACTAAACTCAATATTTCACTCAACTCATATATAGTTCTACCAAATGCTGGAAAAAGTTTTTTAACCCCATTTTCATAAGAATATAGCTCCATATTCTCTATACCTAAATATATTTCATTTTTAAGAGCATATTTCGACAACTCTTTGAGAAACCTTATACTTATCTTCCACGCCTCATCCCTTTCAAGAGAATTCAACGCTTTTTCTCTCATTAGGTACTCGTCTGAAGGCGGATAAAAATATGATGGATGAATAGTGATACTTCTTACATTTACGTCTGAAGCTAGCTCTATAATTCTTTTCGCCGAATCCAGATATATTATTCTTTGCTCAGAACTTTTTATAGCTAATTTTTCACAATACCACTCATGGATAATAAATATGATTTTATCATATTTCACCAATATCTTTGACAACATTTCCATTACATTAACATTATCTATTAAAAACTCTCCACAATTTAATTTATGTTCTAAAAGCCATTTAATACCTCTGGAAACAGTATCTTCCATTTCAACAGAACTTAGTTTACCGAAACTTTTTCCATAAAATTTTTTGGCAAAAGCCGATAACATTACACCAATATACATTTATCTCACATAGTTAATTTAATTAGATATCTCATTAATTCTCACAGGTCTATTTTCTCTAGCAGACCTATATACAGCCTCAGTAAACCTGATAACATTTAATCCACATATTCCTGGAGACATATTTTCCTCTCTACCTAGGATACAGTTTATAAAGTTTTGATCCGGGTTTGAAGATAATGGCAATTTTGAGGGCTTTATCCAATTCCCATCAATATCCTGATACATTACATCTCCAGTTGAGATAAGTATTGTTCCAGCTGTACCCCATATAGTTTCCTCCTCCCCCCATTTAACAGCATTACCATTTATAGTTATACTTGCAAAAACATTCTTTTCAAATCTCACTAATATATTTGTATGCAAATCTACTTTTACATCTTCATTATCAACATAGGCGTATATTTCAAGCGGATCTAACTCTACCAACCATAGTAATATATCTATTATATGACTTCCAGAATCCATAAGCATTCCACCACAGCTTATAGAGGGATCCATCCTCCATTTACCAGTTGCAAGCTTCTTCCAACCTTGAGCAAGCCAGATACTTATCTGTTTAATCTCTCCGATACCACCTGATTTAATTAGATTTTTAGCAAAAACGTATCTTGGATCATAATGCCTCTGATATGATACCAGTAATACTCTACTATTTTTCTCCGCTATCTCTAACAGTTTCTCAGCTTGTCTAACAGTACATACCATTGGTTTCTCAACCAATACATGTAACCCCTTTTTTAGAGAATAATAGGCTTGCTCATAATGATACACATGTGGAGTAAAAATACAGACGGCATCTAAATTCTCCATGTCTATCATTTCCCTAAAATCTCTATAAACATGTTCATCTCCACTAAAATGTTTACGATAAACTCTTCTCCTAAAGTTTTTAGCTTTATTTAAGTCTATATCTGTAAATGCAATAATATTTACGTCTTCTATATTCATTAATCGATATAAATGTCCCTGTGCAATACCCCCACATCCAATAATACCTATATTAACCATACATAGCCCCATAGCTTACAAATCCCTTTACTCTAAAATATTTTATCTAAAATTTAATTGAGAAAGAAGTTCATTGAAATTAGTTATGATTATAAGCCTATCGTCTCGCCTTTCATCCTTATTCCTATTTATCCATACAGCTTTCATACCCTCTTTAGCTGCACCCAGAGCCATTTCATAAATATCGTCTATAAATAATATTTTAGATGGAGAAACATTTAGCTTATTTATTAAACATTTATAGAACTGAGGCTGAGGTTTATAGGATTTACATACATCTGCAGATATTATTTTAGAAAAATATACATATAGACCGGTTAATTTCAGCTTAATCTCCTGTATAGATCTATATCCATTTGTAGCACATATAAGAACATATTTTCCAAATACATTTCGAATAAAGATCAAAGCATCTTCATATACTTTTATCATCGAGGCATATCTTACTATAAGATCCTCAAATGTAAGCTTACCTCCAATTATTTTAAACTTCATGTTCCAATCATAATATTTATAGCTCCTCTCCGTCATCCTATTTATCCTATTAAATTAAACTTTTATTTCACTAATATTTCTACCAGTATTCTTATAACTCACAAATATTTCTTAGAAGTATCAAGAAATATTTTTATGAATTTTTAATATCTTATAATTATTGAACTAGTATGTCTCTAATCTCCGATCCATCTATTTGTGCTAGATGTAAAGGGTCTAGAAGGCTATGTGGTTTACCTCGATGTCCGATTTTGGAGAGAATTAAATCCTCCTTAAATATTAGTTCTAGAATTAGGGATAGAATTTTATATGCTTCCTCTCCACCCTCAATACTTGTTGGTGAGGCTAGCTATCCATATGTTTTCCTCGGACCCAATATTGCTCCAGTTGTTGGTTTAAGTTCTCTAGAATATGATTCTCCTGAAAGATGGTGGGGTGTTAAAGATATTAACGATATTATTAGGCTTAGGTCTTCCCTAATATATTCTAGGTTTAGGGTGAATGTTAAAGATGCTAGGATGATGAGGGGTAAATTGCTTGACGTGGCTAGTCAAATAGCTATGAGTATTAAGCCTGTAAATGTAGAGACATATTATTCTAAGATACCTAGACCTAGGTTAAGGTTTGATGGTATACTTGCACCTATAGGTTTAACTGGAAGACTTATTAAGGCTAGACTGACTGAGAATCCGGTTATACCTAGAAAAGTTGATAGTATTGTTGAGGATAAAGATGTAAAGGCTATTGAAGCTATATCAGAGCTATATAAGAGTGGGATTTCATTCTATAATATTTTAAGAATTTTTTCTATAGGGTTGCTTGGAGAGAAAAGGAGTAGAAAAATTGTTCCGACGAGATGGTCTATAACGGCTATAGATAATATTCTAGGGAATCTTCTTCTTAGAAATGTTAGACATTTTCCATCTATAAACGATATTATGCTATATTATACTAAATATATTGGAAACAAATACATAGTATTGCTTATTCCCGGGAAATGGTCTTATGAGATGATTGAAATATGGTTGCCGAGAACAATTTGGGTGAAAACTAATAAACCATTTTTCACGGTAAATTATGAGAAATATGATGGTAAATGGAGATATCCTGGAGTTGATGGAGGATATCATGCCATAAGATATCCTTTACTAGAATATCTTTATAGGATTCATAGACAAGCTATAGCTATAGTTATTAGAGAAGTTGGTAAAGAATATTATGCGCCTCTAGGCTCATGGCAGATAAGAGAAAGCATTAGAAATATATTTAAACGTAAATATATTATGCTTGAAGACATAAGACATGCATTGAAAACTATAGCTAAACTAGTAGAGACAGATATAAATGAGATAGTTAAAAACTCGCATCTTCTAAAAGAAATATTCGTTCAGAAAAAACTTCTATAAAATATGATAGGAATACTATGTAGACTTTACTCTTTAGAAATGAAATAATACTTATATATTTAGGTACTACTTATATATTTAGGTACTACTATGAAAAAGGAAGTTATCGTAACTAGAAAGGGACAAGTAACCATTCCTATAGAATTTAGGAAAAAGTATGGTATAGAGGAAGGAGACCTGGTATTGATGGAGGATGTTAAGGATGGAATTTTTTTGAAACCTATTCCTAGATTTGAAGATCTAGCTGGAGTCGATGAGGGTAAATATGATGTAAAGAAACTTAAGAAGATGCTTGATAAGGTGCGTGGAGAATGGCGTTAAACGCCATACTAGATACTAGATTCTATTTTTCATACTATAATCCTGAAGATGATAAAACTGCTGAATGGACTAGACAAATAATTCAGATGGCTTCAAGAAATATTCTTAAACTCGGATCTTCCATTATAACGATTACAGAACTATATAAAACGATGGGAAAACTTATTGGTTCTAAGACGGTTGAAATACGTATTAGATCAGCCAAGAGACATAAAATAACCTTTATACCAGTTACCGAGAGAATAGCTGAAAAGGCTGGTTTAATAAGCTTGAAAATGAGGATTCCTATAGCTGATGCGATAATAGCAGCTACTGCTCTAATTCATGCCAAGGGAATAGTGATAACAGATGATCCTCATTTTAACTTAATAAAAAATGTTAAAGTAAGATGGATGACAAAAATTTAGATATAGAATTAAGTTCATTCTTAAAGAAAATATAACTAATATGAATAAATAGCTTTTACTATTATAAAATAATTATAATAATAAATAATGATGATTAGTACGCTAAAACTGAGAATTCTGAGGAGGATAGGAAAAGGCCTAAATGATAAGAAAAAGATGTAAAGAAGATTGTTAAGATATTGGAAATAGGAAGTGATTACTTTTCCGTAGAACTTGATATATGATATAATATAATGTTAAATATTTTAACTTATCATCTAGATTAATTAAAGCTGGTAAGTGATTATTAAAAATATTTAGGAATAGTATTTAGCTAAGATAAATCATTAATATTAGAAAAATTAAAATGAGTAAAAAATTAGGGAATAGTTTTTCTTAACCATGTCTCTGCAGCCCTTCTCAAAATATTATCCTCAGTTCTCTCATATGAGAATAATATTAATCCGTTACTTCCAGCCTTTCTAGCATATTCTACACACTTCTCTATAAAGTTTTCATTCATCATAGATTTGTTTGACAACCTCATTTTTAGAAAATTATGTATAAAATCAGTGGTGTTTGACATTAATACTGGATAAACTGGTTTATCGCCACTCCAATACTTTATCCTTTTAACCGAATAATATATTGATTCTGCTGGAAGACCTGATGATAAGATTTCATTAAATGTTTTCAATTTTTCAAGATATTTAAATCCGATTAACTCATAATAGAGTTTTGCTAGATCGTCAATCGAAACATTGTTTTTACGCTGTATCTCAACTATAGATGTAGTTGCCTCCCATATCATCCAATCAAAATATATCATTGGCTCAGTGAAATCCAATATTCTGCTCATTTCAAAATAGCTTTGCCCACTAAAATAGCTCCACCATGGTGACAAGATATTCGCACTTACAATAAAGTTTTTACCCATATCGTTTTTAACGATACTTGTCAAGTACTCTGTTATATCCGTTATAACTTCATTTTTATATCTTATCCATTCGAAGAATCCCGGATATTTTAAGAATAGATGTAGAAAGTCTGGTAGAGAGAACTTTAGCTCTAGTAGATTTTTAACGGTCTTCCCACTTATTTCAATAATATTCCTTATAAGCTGGAGTATATCTTTCTTCATTAAATCCATGTCATATCCTCTCTCATATGCCTCCCTCCTACATTTTTCACAGAAACATGTAAAGAAGCTTTCGAAGCCAGCCATGAAGCTTTCATATCTAATAAAATCAAATACTATTCCATCTAATTCATAGTATTCAATCATGTTAAGCATATCTGCAATAATTTTGTTTATAGCATCACTATTATTTGGACAAACCCTAATACTATGTCTCTTATTAAAAATCGTTTTAGCAGAAATTTTTGGACACTTTTTAATATCATTCATTCTTTGAATAACTGCATATGGTGCATATATTTTAAAATCATGTTGATGAAGTTCTTTAAGAAAATCATTTATATCTTTCGCCTTCTCTGCATCAATTGTATCTGGCTTTACACATGTATCCAAATAATAATCCTTATTTACAACATAGTTTGGAGGATGTATTTGGAGAATATCGAAGCCGTATTCTTCTAACTTCTCTATCATGTTAGGCTTATTTCTTATAGATTTAAAACCAATAAATATTCCTAGTTCATTCATCTTTATGCACCAGAAACAGTTATGTTAAGCTTTTTACTACTTTAACTATTTTATCTACATGATGTTTATACTCCTCTCTATACCTAAAGAAATCTACTCCATCTGCACCTGCCTTAATAACGTTTTGAACCGCCTCAACGATATATTCGTCATGAAACATTATGATCGGATGCAGTTCACATTTATTTCCAATTAGTTTTCTAGCAATACTCGTTTCCCTATAAACTATGTCTATAGGCATCCCACTAGACATTAGCTCGTCTAAAGTTTTAGGCAGATTTTCTAACCCATCTAGTCCAAAAATCTTATACAATATTTCTAGTATCTCCTCCTCCTTTAACCATCTATTCCACTTCAAAATATCTCTGGCAGTAATATATAATTCATAGTTTAGACATGAAACACCCCTACCTATCCTATATGTCATTGGCTTAATAGTATCCAGATATCTCCAAAGCTCTGTATAGTCTTGTCCAGCAAGTAATGCTAAGGTGGGCATGAATACATATGCTCCTAATTCCACACTACTATCTATAGACTTTATTAGATTTCTCACATCTTTAACAACCTCTATTATAGATCTACTTCTAAATTCCAGCCAATATAATATATGTTTAAAATTCTTGCTGACATAGAGATAGGAATCTAGACTATAATTATATAGCTCTAAAATCTCTTTACACTTTTTAAAGTCATAAAAACATGACAGTAGATTTTCTACAGAGTTCTTCATTAAATCAAAAGAAATACGAAAAGTGAAATCGGCCTTCCTCCTACATTCCTCACAGAAACATGTTGCAAAGGCCTCTAAACCACTTCCAGGAGAAGCGAATCTTATTCCATCCAAAATTATTCCATCAACATCTAATGCTTTCACGATTTCTTTAACCTTATTTAATAGGTTTATTCTCAACTCAGGATTATTAGGACAGCCTGAAGAAAACCATATATGTTTTCTACCATACACGTCTTCAGCCAAATATTTACTATCTTTATATTTATCATATATTCGGAAGGCTGGTAAAACAACATGTACCTTTAATCCACCCTTCTTTACAGCATTTATGTGATCAACGTTATAGCCTACAACTATATCTGTAAAACCATAATCTTTAAGCATTTTCACTACATCCATATAATTTTGGCTTGGTAAACCAAACATCCATAACCTCATGTTAATCTACCAATTTTATATTTTAGTAAATAGCATATATAATTATAAAATTCCAGATAAAAGAAAATATGGATAAAATAAGGTTTCATCCAAGAAATACTGTGATTCTATCTATATATAGATTTGATAAATCTGTTCCCTCGATATGTATATCTAAATCGATCTTCTCAAAGATTACTGATATGTATATCCATATTTTACCCTTTCCATACTCGACATGAATCCTTTTAATAACACACCCTTCTTTTAACAATAATCTCGTTAAATCATTTTCTTCTAACAACTTCATTATATTTGTTTTAATATCCTCCGATATATTTTCTGAAGGATATGGTTGCTCTGAGGCGGAATGAGTTTCCTTCTTGCTACAAGAGTAGCAATAGCTGATCTCACTATGTTGGCCAATTATATATATATTTATAATGTTTCCAATCCTCTCATCTAGTGATGGAGGAAGGGTAAATCCTTCCGGAACCCTATATTCAGAGAGAGATACAACATATTTTTTCTTTAAGTCAATAGAATAGCATATCTTCATACTTCCGTTTGATGTATGTACCAATGTCTCTATCCATGAACTAACAAATATAAGTCTGATTTCATGATCTATCTCTAGATGTGGATAACTTTTAACACTAATTACCCTAGAGTTAAATCCATTACTATCTAACCATTTTAGAAAAATGTTATTTTTAAATATTTGTAAAGCTCTTTCTTCAATCGGTTTACGTATATCTTCCGGTATATAGTTTAAATCTATCCTCGGAACTTTAGCAAATGTTATAAAAAGTTTAACTTGATATCCATTAACATATCCGATAAGTTTTTGAACATTATTTTTAAGCTCTTCTACATCAATCTTTTTAACAAAATTTTTCCCAATGAATATTTTTATATATTTTTCGTTTAAAAACCATTCTACATGACCTATGTCAACAACGCTACCATTAGATAGATAAATTTTACCTAAATCTCTACTAATAAATGTTTCAGACCTCCCTCCAGTTACCTTATTCCCTTTAGATACTATCAGAGCTGGTCCAGAAATTAATTTACATGGATATATTACCTTAATAAGTATAGCTTCCTCGCACCTCATGTTACTATTATAATGTATAATAACCGCATTATTATCTTTAGAAAATACTTTAAATACTAAGTTTTCTCCGCCTAGAGAGAAATGGGATAGTAATGGAATCAACAGGACTGGTAAGACTATTATTAATATCTTCTTAAGGAAAGGATTTATCATAGTATTTCACCAAATTAATATATTCATGGAAATTTAAAAGCATTATTAAGAAACATTTTCAAACTAATTTTAACAGACTCATCAATACTAGTTTTAAATTGGTTTAAAATAATAATTTAAAATAATAGTTTAAACTATATTTTATAGGTGTCTAAAACGTTTTTCACGGTTCATCGTACAACAATATATAGGTTAATACTTATACTTATATATTTGATCTCACTTCTCCTACTTATTATCAAAATAATATCTCCCACAAATATTCAGATAGTAGTGTATGGGGAACATGAAGTATATACAAAAGAACTAACTAATTTTTATTCTTTAAATGACGTTATAATTATAATGTTATCGACGATTCTAATGACTTCAAGCGGAATTCTACTGATAATACCTTTCAAGGTTAAGAGAAATATCGTTGAAAGAACTATCGATACAAGCAACGTTTTAAATATACTTAATAAAAGTGAGAAGAAGATTTACGATATTATAGTAAAGATGGGGGGTATTGCTTTTCAAAGCGAAATTGTAAGAAAATCTGGTTTATCTAGAAGTACTGTCAGCATAATTTTAGATAAGTTAGAGGCAAGAGGAATCCTAATTAAAAGAAGAAAGGGTATGTATAATATAGTTGTTTTAAGATAATTGGATCATCATAAATAGCTATTATTAAAGCTAGTTATTCGTGGTGGCGTCTGAACATGAGAATATATATTGAAAACACATTTTGAATATCATAATTCCACTTTTAAACCAAATATTATTTTAAATTAATTAAATACAGCAATTTACTCTACTAACTAAAGTGAATATGTTATCTAAAATAGTATTACATTTATTATTATCCAGTATAAGAAATGAAAAATTCATATTTATTATCTCCTTATATTAGACCATCCCATTATATCTCTTGCAGCTATTATTCCTGAAATAGTTACTGCTTCTATACCTCCTCCTGGAAATGTTGATGCTCCGACAAGATATAATCCCTTTATAGGTGTTTTAAAATACGGTCTTGGAGGAGCAGCGATAGATTGGTCAAATCCATATATTGCTCCACGATAATTCAAAGTATATTGTTTAAATGTATATGGTGTAGCTGCATCCATAATAACAATATGTTTACTTATTCCTGGAATTATTTCTTCAGCCTTTTTAACTAGCTCCTCAGCATATTTTCTTTTTCGAGAAATATAGGTTTTAATATTCATTTTCTCCTTATCAAAATAATCATATATATCTGTTGGTAGTAAAGTTATTATAGATAAGGTTGAGCAACCTTTAGGAGCTAAATGTTTATCTAGGTTGGAATTAATGAACAAACCTATTCCTCTATCAAGATCTTTTATTAATGGGGGATAATTTGAGAGATCCATATTTAATCCAAGATATGTTATGAATGCTGTAACAGAAGGCTTTAGTCTACGAATTTTTTCAATAAAATCTTTGGGTAAATTATTGATTAACATTGGAAGTTGTTTAACATTACCGTTAAAAACTACTATCGGTGCTTTAAAGATTTTTCCATTAGCGATAACTCCTTTAACCTCATTGTTCTCTACAAGTATTTTTTCAACTTTATGGTTGAGTAATATTTCTCCACCATAATTCTCTATAATTTTAGCTAAAAGATTTGCATATTTCTGCGAACCTCCCTTGGGATAAAATCCTCCATTAATATAGTATCCATAGATAATTGCCATAGATAATGCTGGAGTCTTTTCGATAGAAGTTCCTAGATAAGCTACTAGGGTAGATATTAATCGTTTTAAATCTTCATCTCTAAAATATTCATCTAAAAGTTCTCCAAAAGTTTTATTTAACAATGAATATACATGTGGTTTTTCTCTAGGATAATTGAATAAAGCTTTAAATCCCACAACCTTAAATATTAGAGGCTGGGGCAGTGGAACCCCCCCAGTCTTATCTATATCCATATAAAGCTCCTTAAAAGCATTTTCGATCAGATTAAAGAAATTTTTTATCGAATCCTCTTCATCTGGAAACATTTTTATAAGTAGGTTAATGAAATCATCAAATTTTTCTGGAATATCAATAATTCTATCATTGAGAACATATGCTTCTCTAGTTCGTATAAATATATCTTGACTATTTACGAATAACTCGTCTAAAAGAAGCTTTACTGGACCCTTTTCCCAAATACCGCTAATAGATTCAACGCCTCCATCAAAGGTAAATCCTCTACGTTTAAACGATGTACAGTAGCCTCCAACCAAATAGTGTTGTTCTAAAACTTTAACTTTGTATCCATTTTTTGCAAGAAGAGCGCCGCATGTTAGACCTCCAATGCCAGCTCCTACAATTATAACTTCCCTGCCTTTAGGTTTCCAGTCAGGATATTTTTTAAACTTCTTTTTAAAGAAAGATTTTACAAGTAGCGAAGGAAGAAATATGGAGGAAAGTACACCGCAAATCACTAGAAATATCGTTAAAAGTGAAAATGGAAATGATGTGAAGGATAAGACCATGTTTATAAAAAATATTATTGTCCATATATATGTCAGTAGGAAATTTATCTTTAAAAAATATGGATCATTCCAATAGGATTTAGGATAATCAAGTTTAGCAAACTCTAATGTAAATGGTTTTCTCCTCAAAATAGTGATGAAAGACGCTAGAAATAATGCTAGATAGCTGGCGAAGTCACGATATATAAGAATTTCGTTTAAACTGGTATAGAGGAGGAGTAGGCATATTGAAAAGAAAAATAATGGAGTACTTAAAAATATTTTGGATCCATTTGTTTTAAATGTAGAGAAAAGAACTATAACCGATGTAAATAGGCCTAAGAGTAAGCTTAAGGCTAAGTTAAACGCTGAAAGCGTCCAGTAGATTATCCATGGAATAAATGATATAAATATATTTAAACTTCCCGAGACTTTCATAATATCTCTCTCTTATAAAGCAAGATTTTCCTACATATTTCTTCACATTTATACCTAAAATATAAATGTTTTTAAAGAAATATGTTTAAAAATCAATATGAATGATTAACTTTTAATATTAATCAATAAACATAATAAGACATTATATCACATATTAATATATGGATATTGCTAATCTTTTCCTAGAGCTCTCAAATCCTGATAGATTACGTATCCTTAAACTTCTAAATAAAGAGAAAATGAGATTAAGCTCTATTTCTAATGAATTAGGTCTATCTGTTCAGGAAACATATAGACATTTACTACGATTAACTAGGTCGAGACTTATAAGTAAGGATAATAGGGGCCATTATTTCTTAACAACTTTTGGACAATATATTTTAGCACCCCTTACATCTATCCATTTTCTATATAAGTATAGAGAATATTTTTTAACACATAATTTAACTCGTATTCCACTAAAATTTCTTGAAAGAATGGGAGAGTTAGCCAACTCCAGATATGCTCCAGATACCTTTACTGCAATATTTTTTATAGAAAAAATAATAGAAGAGGCAGAAAAATATATTCTAATAATTTCTGAACAAATACTTTTCGGAGTAGTAAAAATACTCAGCAAAAAGGCTGAAACCATACCTGTAAAAATTCTTCTTCCATTATATCTATTTATTCCCCAAGAAATTCAAATAAATAGATATATGGTTAAGAATCTAGACATAAAATTTTTAGAAAAAATAGATATAGCCTTAATTCAAAATGAAAAACATGCTGGAATAGCATTTCCACGACTCGATGGCGAAATAGATTATCGCGGATTTCTCATAGAGGATCCTCTTGGACTTAGCTGGTGTAAAGACATATTTGAATATTATTGGAAAGATGCACTTGTCTAAAATGTTAGATTAATGTATTTATTGGTATATTATTTTTAGAGATATATCTTAAATATTATCAGTTGTTGATTTATACCAATAAATTAATGTAAGTGAACCCTCCTAAACATTTTAGATGGTCTTATCAACTATGAAAATATAGTATATAATTTCACTAGAACTCTTAACCTAATTCATGAAATATAAGCGTTAATTTAACCTTATGATTTAATATTTGTATTTAAGTAAATTTAAACATTTATGACAATTATATTTTTAAAGTTATAGAGAAATTATTATTAGAGGGAGAGGGAATATGGAAAATATTGAAAAACTAGCTATTTATGGTGGAGAACCGGTTATTAAAAAACCTTTACCTCCATACTATCCAGGGGCACTTTTTATTAATGATAAAGAGGAAAAATCTGTTATTGAAGTATTGAGAAGCAAATCTTTATTTCGATACTATGGTCCAAAACCTCTTTTTAAAGTGAAAAGTTTTGAAAAAATGTTTGCAAAATATATCGGATGTAGATATGGGTTGGGTGTTACTTCTGGTACAGCTGCGCTATTTGTATCTTATAGAGCTTTAGGGTTATCTAGAAATGATAAGATTATTGTACCAGCCTATACATGGATTTCTACCCCATTAGCAGCAGTTTATTGTGATGCTAAAATAGTAATTGTAGATATAGATGAATCATTAAATATGGATCCTGAAGTTTTAGATGAGGTAATTAGAGAAGATATGAAAATAATTGTGCCTGTACATATGCGTGGAGCTCCGGCTGATATAGAAAGTATAGTTAAAATTGCTAAGGAAAATGATGTAAAAGTTGTAGAAGATGTTGCACAGTCCTGTGGTGGAAGTTTTAAAGGTAAAATGCTTGGTTCATGGGGGGATATGGGTTGTTTTAGCTTTCAGTTAAATAAAAATATTACTGCTGGAGAAGGAGGTGCAGTCACAACTAGTAGTGAAGAATTATATAGAAAGGCTGTGGCCATACATGATGTCGCTGCATATTATAGGGATCCGAAACATAATCCACCTCTTCCCGGACTCAATTTTAGGATGAATGAAATAACTGCAGCAATACTTATAGAACAATTAAAAAAGATAGATATTATTTTAAATAGAATGAGAAAGGCGAAGAAAATTATTGATGAATATATAGATAAATGTAGTGAACTGATGCCTAGAAAAATTTATGATGGAGATACTGCTGTTTGTGCCGTATTTTTCTTAAAGAATGATGAGAAGGCCAGGCTTTTTGCAAAAGCATTGTCCAAGGAAGGGGTTCCAGCAAGTATACTTTACTCTCCAGAAAATAAATATGATGGACATATATGGATTAACTGGAAACCACTTATAGAAAAGTATATGATAATAAATGGTAGGGGTAAACATACTCTTAATCTACTTAGTAAAGCTATACATATAAGTATTTCCTCAATGATTAAAGAAGAAGATGCAGAGCTCATAGGTAAAGCAATATTAAAGGTATATAAACATATACATTGAAAAATATCAGTTTAATCAATATTTTAAACAATTGTTCATAATAGTATTTTATTAAATAACAACTCATCAATAATTCTTAAAATAGGTAGTCTTACTATATTTTAACTCTATCAAAATCTTAATCAAAGCTATAATTTCTTTCAAACACTTTCATATAGTTTTATAGCTAAAGCATCATTTGGATCTAATTTTAGCTCTTTACCTAATTCAGCTGAAAAGATCATGTTGAATATACCCCCATGCCGTTTTTCTCAGAAATATAGCCAAGATTTCTCTTAATATAATTTTAGGGTCTAGCTTTTAACCTAATAGTTTTACTAGATTTTCTAAGTCTCAATATTATACTCTAATAAGTAAATATGCCTCTTTACTCAATATAATTCTCAGGATTAAGTATTCTAATTTTAATAATATTCTTAAGAGATAGATTATAACGATAGCTCTATCCCAATATATTTCATCCGTTTATTTTAATAACTGTTTCTTCAATGTTTTCCAATTCATTATTTTTCTTGGAATAAGGTTTGAATATTTCTCTACATCTAGATTTAGTAAATCTCTATCCTCGGTTAATAGAATCGCATCATAAAATTTTGCTACTGCTAAAATAATTCTATCAAAATAATCTTTTATTCTACAAATCTTATAGATTTTACCCTCCAGCAAATCTATCTCTGGATCTAATAAATTAACTATGCTTAGAAAATTTCGATACATTAGAAATCTTAGACCATCATTAAAGTCTTTAAGCGCTTCATTTATATCCCTTATTCTACCCTTTCTTATAAGAGAATATAGAACCCATTTAGCCTCAATAATTAGTTGGGATGGAAGCATTTTCTTAGCTCTGATATTTATTAATATATTGAAATCCTTCTTCCTAAATACATCTACCTCAATATTAAATATCGGTAAAATATATGTAGTGTCTAAAACAATCGCTAAATCATTCCTCATATTTTTTCTGCTCCTCTCCACTAATTTCCTCTATCTCCTCAACGCTTACAATAGCTAAAGGTTTTTTACTCAAAATATCATTTAAACTAGGAATTCGCTTTATAATTATCTCATCGCGATGAACGGAAACTATAAGGTCGTCACCAGGCTTTAAACCGGCTATTTCTCTAACCCTTTTCTCAATATAAATTTCCCCCTTCTTCCCTACATAGCCTTTAGTCATAATACCCATACATTCACCAAGCAATATATTTCCGATTAAAATATATTTAGGAGAAATATAAATTTATTTCGGATAAACATATATTAATACGAAAATTATATTATAATCCAACACATAGCCTGTATAATATGAAAATTATATTATAAGCTAAATATTTAATTATAAATTGATTAGCTATTTGTTTTATTTAAATTAATAATCTATAACCTTATGTCAATTCATCAATCATAGTTTAACATTACTTATTCTTGAATTATTTTGTTTTCTTCGGTAATATTATTAAAGATGGATAAAAGCTATGCTATACCTAATTGGTTTAATCGGAGTGTATATACTAAGTATAAGGGTAGAGTAGAAGGAGAGTTTCTCCTGCTTTATAATGATACAGTAATTTCAGGAAATTGGGAAGTCTATATTTATTGGAGATGTATAGAAATTAATAATGGTATGGCAAAACTCTTCATAAATATTACTTTAAGAAGTCTAGATAATATTTCACCAACTCTTTCTTATATTGATTATATTTTATTAAATATATCCTCAAGAAAAGTATTTTATAGAGGTAGAGAGATAGGTATAACATCTATGTTCCTAGAAGAACTCCCCAGAGAAAAACAAAAAATAACCTTTAATTAAAACGGAAAACTATGAGGTTATCGGTACAGTTGATAAAATTAGAATAATCCCCACATATAATTTTGGGTTCCAAAAGGTAGTAGATGTAAGATTTAATATTTCTACAACAGGTACATTTATTAATGGATCTAAAATCAAACTAGGTTTTGTCGATAGACTAGAATATGATACTGTTACCGGAATACTTTTAAAGGGTGGATGGACATCCGATCCAATATTTCTTATTATAGCTGGTATAAAGATGATGTTCTTGACATCAAATATAAATTTAGAGGAAACTAATGTTGATATAGGGCCTTCAGAGATTCAAGTTTGGTTAGGCAGAATATTATTTGTATTGGCGATTATATCTCCAATAATATTTGTTGGCTATATTATATATAAAAGGAAGATTAAAGAGTAAAGTTCGATAACATTAATTATACTAAAATTCTAGTGATTTATTTCCTAGAAATATGTATTTATAACGGTAGTCTATAACATATTTGTGGGAATATGAGTAGGCCGGATATAGCTTTACAGTTGTATTCTGTTCGTGAAGATTGTAGAAAAGATTTTAAGGGTGTTTTAGAAAAAGTTGCTGAGATGGGTTATGAAGGAGTTGAGTTTGCTGGATTCTATGGATGGAGTGCTGATAAACTTCGAGATCTTTTAGATGATTTAGGATTAAAGGTTGCTGGTGCACATATTAGTATAGATGCTCTTTTTGGAGAGAATTTTAATAAAACTGTTGATTTTCACAGAGTTTTGGGAAACAAATATCTCATTGTACCTGGATTACCTGTAGACTGGAGAAATAGTAGGGATTCATGGTTGAAGACAGCTGAGATTTTTAATGAACTAGCTGAGAAACTGAAAACCTGTGGTATACGTATAGGATATCATAATCATACTGTTGAGTTTCAAAGATTTGATGGTAAGACTGGATGGGATCTATTTTTCGGAAATACTGTTTCTGAAGTTATCATGCAGCTTGATACTGGTAATGCTATGCGTGGAGGATTAAGTAACAATGATATTATAGATATATTGAGACGCTATCCTGGACGTGCTGTAACAATTCATTTAAAAGAGTATTCGTCTAAGGATAAGAATGCATTGATTGGAGAGGGTGAAGTGGATTGGAAAAATATTTTAAAGTTCTGTGAAAAAGTTGGTGGAACAGAATGGTATATAGTTGAACAAGAATCATATAAATATCCACCACTTAAATGTGTAGAAATATGCTTAAAAAATCTGCTTGAAATTCTAAAATAAAAATTAGCTATTTAGCTTAATTTTTATTTTATCAGAATATTGAGAAATTGGGGGAATAAAATGGCTGAGAAATTTCTAGGATTCAGGAAGAAATTTTAGAAATTTTTAGGTCTGAGAGGTGGAGGAGGAGAAGACTGCCGTTTAAGATAGTTCATGAAAAGACTGCCGTCGAGCTTGTGAAGGAGGGAAGAGGTAAATAAATCTTATATCCTATATGTAGATACTAATGTTATAATAGCTAGATATAAGCCTGTAGACCCATTATATAAGATTTCTAATAAATTGTTTAATATAAAGCTTAACTTTTTTATTTCTCCAATAACATTACATTATTTGAACTATATTCTATTATTTCCAGATTATGCTCTAATCTCGTTTTGCCCAAAAAGACTATACATGCTACAGTAGATACAATAGTTCATTTTATAATGGAGAATTGTAATCTAAGGCTTCTATCTAAAACTTATTTAACAACATTTTATTTCAGAGATCAAAAAGTTAGAATACCTCTAGAGTATCGAATGTCAATACTATTGGCTGAAAAGTTGAAGTTAAGAGCATTAGATCTACTTCACATAGCTTATGCCAGTATATTAGAAGAGAAAAAACGAATATTTGTAACTGAAGATAATGAAATTCTATCGAAAAGAAACATTATAAGAAAACTTACTGGACTCGAAATAAAACATCCCAAGGATGTATTAAAAACTCATGAATAAAGTGAAAAATATTAGTAGAGTAATTGCTATTTAACCTATTCATTATTTGAAAACATATAATATATTTCAGCATATTTACTTTAATCTAAGATTTTTAGGTGAATGCGTATAGGAGAAATAGAAATATAGGTTTGTTATTCATATTATTATTGATGATGAGCCTGTGACGATTCGATTAATGAGATATACCAAACCGGCTGAAAATAACTTTATATATTTTCTTACTGTCTAGTATTAAAGAAATAGTCGGCTTCACTCGAAACCTTTATTTTGAAATATCCTTAAATCATCTTAACATATTTAAGAGAAAGAAAGCCTATAAAATAGTTCAAGTATTTTATAGGCTTCTATAATATCTTTAGCCATATATTTTATCGTAATGCCGTTTACTCGTTTCAAATCTGGTAGAAGGGAAGCTATGTCAGCAAATCCGGTACTCTTAAATGTAAGTTCAAGATCAACAGGATATTTTGTTTTCAAAGTTTTTACATCTCCATTTTTAAGCTTAATTATGGCTTTTTAACAGATTGTTCAATCTTGTTTTTAAGTATTTTTAGACTGGAACTTTTAGCCGAATATCTTGAATAAGCTTTTTTTAAACATTATTCTTTCAGCCCATGGAGTATACGTTTTTACTTCATTTAATAGTTTTTTATCTCCCGCAACTAATATTATAGGGACTTCATAGTGTCCAGCATAATATGTATTTAATAGATATTCGCTAACCTCAATCCCATTGATTTTAACTGAATGTAGTGTGACACCACTATAGGTATGGTCAAAGAATGCTCCCGGAGTATTAGACTTAGCATGATACCCTAAAAATATTACTGCATCACTATCTTGTACATTGATCATCGTACTTATAGGTCTGGGAAAACTTCTAATTAATTCAACATATTCTGGTAAATCTTCAATCTTCATATTTACCATTGGTCCATGACTATCTGAAACCAATATTTCATCAACTCCCTCCTCTCTTAAAGACCTGACAGTTGTTAATACTATTTCGGTAGCAATTTTTTAGCCTCCTCATATAATGGTTTCCCAACACTTAGATGTTTACTGCTTACAATGAAGGGCATACCCTCAAGATCCATTGAAACATACACACGCATATATTTACACCAATTAAAATAGCATATATCCAGCTAATATAATACTGGCTACAGCAAAGGTTAGTGAACGCAAAAGTAGCTACTGGCGATGAACATTTTAAAGATCTGATTAACAAGGTTATAATAATAAAATAAGATTTAAGTTATTGTTATCATTTATCTTATATATGATTATAGGTGTTGGTTCAAGTAACCCTGTAAAAGTTTTGGCTGTAAAAACTGTTTTCAACAAGATCTTCGGTAAAAATATTTCTGTGAAAAGTATCAGTGTTAAGACTAGTATAGGTCCGCAACCGATGTCTTTAAATCAGATAATTATTGGTGGAATTGAAAGAGCATTAAAGTCTTTAGAATATTTTAATGCAGAATACGGTATTGGTATTGAGGCTGGCTTTTATAGGGTTCCAGCAACCATTACAGGTTTTCTTGAACAACAAATATGTGTTATAGTTGATAGAGAATATGGAATGACTATTGGTGGCAGTAGTTCATTTGAATTTCCTCCAACGGTTTTGAAGAAAATATTTAGTGGAGAAATTAGGGAAGCTGAAGAGGAAATTATTAGGATTACTAATATAAGTAGTATTGGTGAAAAACAGGGTGCCGTAGGCTTTCTAACGCGAAATATAATTACAAGACTCGATTTATCAATTCAATCAGTTCTTATGGCTCTTATACCTAGAATTAATAGGAGAATATATAATGTAGAATGGCCTAATGCTAAGAAGATCTTAGAAAAAATGAAAAAACTATAATATCTTACTTAGACTTAACACTATCTCTTCATATTTTTTAGATAACTTTTCATATCTTTTATTATTTTCAATATTAGGCGTAAATGTCCCTCGTATCTTTACCATTTTTGAAACAATTTCGTCAATGCCTTTTCTCAAACAACTTGACATGGCTAGTATAGCTGAACCTAATGCAGAATCCTTTTCCTCCACAACCTTTACTTCTCTTCCAATTACATCTGAGATTATCTGCATAAATAGATTGTTTTTTGACGCCCCACCGCTTATCCTTAAATCTTTGAAAATAACATTTGTTGTATTTTCAACAGCATTTAGCAATAATTTAAGAGTATATGATGAGGCTTCTAAGAGGCTTCTGAAAAGATGCCCGGGTTTAGCGTTTATCTCACTTAGACCTATGAAAAACCCCTTTAACCCAGGGTATGATTTAGGAACCCTTACACCATACCATTCACTGCATGCAATTAGTCCTTCTGAACCTATAGGGACATTTAATGCCATATCTGTAAGTTCTTCAATACTTATACCTATCAATCTACTGATAGCGTCAAAAGAAGTTGTGCCTGCATTTGTAAATCCTCCAGCAAGATATAGATTATTTAGAAATGCTTTATAATAAAATCTTTTCTTAAGATCGGGCACCAATTTATCTACAACTGCATGTAGTGTTAGTGTTGTACCGATTGTTACATTTGCCTGACCAGATTTGATGGATCCGGAAGTAATGTCACCTGCACTTGCATCGGTAACACCATTAACTATGGGTGTTCCTTCAGGTAAGCCGGTTTCTCTAGAAGCTTCTTTATTAACATATCCGATTATCTCACCAATACCTTTTATTTCTGGCATTATGTTTATATCAATACCCATATCTCTATAAGCTTCCTCTAAGTATCCTAATTTATCTAGTAATGCACTTGATTTTCCAGCGATATTTGGAGAAGTAACGATATTCCCAGAAAGCTTATATACGAAATAGTCGCTCTCATGAAGTATTTTATATATATTCTTAAATTCACTAAAATTATTTTTAAGCCATACAAGCTTTGGTAAAACCATTTCAGGTGTTATAGGTAAATATTTTTCAAACATTTTTGCTGCATTACTTTTCTTCCTCAATATTTTCGCCTCCATTATAGCCCTTCTATCATTATACATAATAAAGTTGTGTAGCGGATTTCCATCTCTATCTATTGATGTAAATGTACCGCTCGTAGCATCTATACATATGCCATTTACTTTACCTACATATTTCATTTTATTTAAACAATTTTTTACACGGATCCAAAGTTCTCTAGGATTTCTTTCAACAAAATTTTCCTTTAATTTTATTGTTAAATCATATATTGGTATAGTGGATCTTTCAACTACCTCACATTTATCTGAAATAATTATGGCCTTAATATTTTTAGTCCCAACATCTAGACCGAGAAAGTAATTCAAAATCTCATCCCATTATATTATACTTAACTATAATATTTTAAATTTATTTGATTATTGTTTATAAACATAGAAAGAGAATATATTGATTCACCTATGTCTATTGATAAAATATTATTCCAATAGAAAGGAATAGATTATGAAAAATATTCATAAGAAAAGGATGCAATTAAAAGTCTTGTAGATATTTTAAATAAAGTATTAGAATAAACTGATAAGACTCAGGTATATTGGTTTTCGTCGAGCTTAAAGATGGCGAAAATATATTTAGCAACATTCGAGTTACTATATAAGAATAAAGAAAATGAAAGTAGGATTTTCGATTGAAAGATAAGGTATATGAATTTAGCCTATCATGATGTAGATAAGCATAAGATTCTAGTTTATCTTCGAGATGTAGTACGGATTAGTTGAAGGATGCATACCGATAAGAAATGATTAATTTTATCTTAGAGAGACTTTATAAAATATAGATAGAGGGAACTTAATGGCGGTTGTAGAAAAAGAAGTTATTAAGAAAATTAAGAAAGAAAAATCGAGCTTTCCGTCACACACGATTATAGTTTCTTTTAATAACAGAAATAGAGTTGTAATATCGGTCCCCGAGATACTCAGGTTCGGCGTAATATCTCTAACTATAGAATATGTTAAAAGAAGTTTGGTTAAAAGATCTGTAACCTTTCTCGGACTAAAATGTATTTGCAGTAAGAGAAAATATTTTCTAATAATAATTTTAGTAGAATTTGAAAAAGATAAAGCGTTTAATCAAGCGAAAGAAATAGTGGAAATATGTGAAAACAGGTGTCCCAGCAAAATTATATCATAACTATACTTTAGATATGTGATTTTTGTGAATGTATTTAAAAAATATGTTTTAGATGCATTTAACCAGATAGCTGAAGGATACACCCATTGGAGATCTCGTCCATGGAGTGAAGTAAAGGATATTATTTTGAAATATATTGATGGGAAAAGGATTCTAGACATTGGATGTGGTAATGGAAGACACTCTTATTTTCTATTAGAAAGAAAGATAAATGTAGTTGGTGTAGATGCATCCATAAATATGCTTAAAAAATATTTAGAAAAAGTAGATTTTAATGTGAAAGTCTTCTTAGATCTTGTAAATGCCGATGGCAGAATGCTTCCATTTAGAAATAATATTTTTAGTGGAATAATATGCATAGCTGTACTTCACAATATTCCGAAAAGAAGTAGTAGAATCAAATTTTTATCAGAATGCCGAAGAGTTTTAATATATAAGCATTTTGCCATAATAACGGTATGGACAATTTTTCAGCCAAAACTTTTATTGAAAACATTTATACATAAACTTAAATATAGATGGGAGTTTGGAGACATATATATTCCATGGAGAAGAAAGGGGAGAAAAATATATAGATTCTACCACCTTTATAGAGGCAGGGAATTTAAAAAAGATTTAAAGTTAGCCGGATTTAACATATATTTGTTTAAGAAAATAGATTCTAGAAAACTTTTAAAAAGAAATTATCTAGTTATAGTATATTAGACTATCCTGCTCCACCGGATGCACAAGCACATGCACATGACACACATGCACAAGCACATGCACATGACACACATGCACAAGCACAGCTGGAGGTTCTGAAAACCGGTTTTGATTCACCTCCCTTACTCCCAGTAATCGTTCTAGTTATCTTATCTGCTACATCCACTATAGTATTAGCTATAGCTGCAGATGTCTGTTCAAGCGTAGTCGCTATATTATCCGCAACATCTACAATATTTACTGGTTCTCCACCATGTCCACGAGTTGTAGGCAGATTCCAATACCAGTACTGAGGTGGCATATAGATTATTGTTGGATATATTTCTTCGCTCTTCTCCCTAAACTTGGGATCAAGCATAAGCCAATCGATATTTTCATCAAATTTTTTAAATGCTAAGTCAGGTGTACCAGCCCTTTTAACTTGATCCCAGGCCCTTTTCACGATATTTTCATAGTATTTCTTTGTTTCAATATATGAATATCCTCTCAGCTTTCTACTTAAAGTTCTATCTATTAACATAAGCGTATTTGCAAGACAGTTTTTATCTAAACTTCCATCCTCTTTAATACATTTTAAAAACCTTCTCTCATAGTATCTAAGCCGCACCTTTGATTCAACCTTCTCTAATAATAATGGTGCAGTAGACTTTATTCTTACAACACCCTTCTTTAACGTACTAAACAATATCATTGTCAAAACTTTTTCATAGGGTAACTCTAATAGATATGCTGCTTCAACGGCAGTTAAACCTTTTCTAGGCCCTAATCCCTCTATAGCGAATCTTGGTGAAACATAACTTGACTTACCTCTCAACTGAGAACTAACTATAGATATAATTATGAATACTATAAAGAAAATTGTACAGCATCCGAATCCCCCTAATCCAACTATAAAATTTATTATTTGATCCCATATATCTGGTTGTTCTGGTTGAACAACGTTTTCAACATATTTTTTAGGAAATGATACTCCTATCTCAAATACATCTTTTAAATCATATCTCTCCCAATATAATACAATCCTATTATTTTCGATAAATATGTTATCATAGTTTGGATAATTTTTCACCTCACCTTTATTTACTCCCTCTGGTAAAATTATCTTTATTTTAAATTCCTTTGTAACAGTATATTCTCCAGAAGATAGCTTCCATGGATAAAATTTTAATATGAAACCAGCATTATCCGGATTTTCCTCATCCTCATATATATGGCGTCTAAGAATTATTTTGAGTAAAAAAGTTCTAGATTCACCACTATAGATAGGCTTACTTGGCGTAAGATATACATAATACTCGTTCTCAGATACTCGCTTTTCGTAGCTTATGAGCGCCCCAGTCTCTATCTCTCTTGTCTCAATAACATCAAAATCCGGACCAAATATTCCGACCGAAAGATATCTTCTAATAGCACCTGAATCAACTTTTACAGTAATATTATAGGTTATATGCATACTTCCATCTTTCTCCACATAATCTACCACATGAAGCTTCACTATATGATATATCAGTGTCTGTCCACATGTATTTTGAAACTGAAATATTATAAGCAATATTATTATGAAAACAAATATTTTACGATACATTGACATCAATGAAATAATATTCTACTTCCATATATTGTTTTTCATAATGAAATAAATAGAACTATTATTATAATTGTATTGAAAATATATGTTTAGAGTAAATTCCAGTATTTTTTCCGATATTTTAACCGGGAAAAATATTGTATTGAAAATCGATAATATAGTGTTTGAAAAAATTTTGAGACATATTAGAGAGGAGTATCCAAATGAAGCTTGTGGAATAATGGTTGGAGATATAGATGGATTATATATTGTTAGGGAGGTGTATAGGCTTAAAAATATCCTAAATATAAAATATAGATTTTGGTTTGATATACATGAATGGATTGAGAAAATAACATATGCTAGAAAAAAGGGATATAAATATATTGGAGTATATCACAGCCATAGCAATGGAAGCATATTACCATCTCTAAGCGACTCTGAGAGAATGCTCGAATGTCCTGGAGAAATATGGTTGATAATATCATATAATATCGGAAATATTAGATATGCTGCATGGACTATACTAGGATATGAATTAGGATTGACAAAAATAAATATTGTTTAAATTACCATATAGGTTGTTCCTCCAACTTTATAGTTGCACCACAATATGGACATTTAATTATATCCATACTTTTAGATGGATCTGGTGGCGGAAGCACTGCACCACATCTTGGACATTTTAGCTCTTCTGCTAAAATTTTCCCACCTGGCTCCCATTTCACCGTAACTTTATATATTTTCGGTGCAGGCTTCATACTATACAGAATTATCCCCCCTCCCAATCCAATTAAAGGCACTGCTACAAATAACCTTGAAATATCTTTAACGGCCGCTATAAGAAATATTACACCTAGGCCAAGCAGCACTAAAGCAACTAATATTAAAAAAGGTTTTATATTCATCTAGATCACATTTATAAGATATTTGAAAATAGTTATTAAGTTTACTATTTAGTTGCCCTCGTCAAATTCAGTTCCTTTAATAATATATATGGTGCATATGTAGGTATACTTACCTCCCACCAAATAACCGGCCATTTCTTCCTAGTCATTCCCTGAATATTTTTCAAAAGATTTAGAAAGCTATCGCTTATCCTTAATCCTCTAACAGCATTTATTATCTCCCCATTTTTTATATAAAATACACCATCTCTAGTAATCGATGAAAATATTCCCTCCCTAATATTCTGATATCTCGTATACCAATTATTTGTAATATATACTCCCTCCTTTATTTCATTAAATAATTCCTCCTCACCATGTTCTCCTCCATCTATAATTATGTTCCATGGACGTGGAAAAATCCATCCAGCATTTCCAGTAGAATTTACACCAAACTTTTTAGCTGTCCTAGTATTATGCAGATATCCTTTCAAAACACCCCTTTCTATCAAAACATTTCTCTGAGTAGGTACACCCTCATCATCAAACATAGTTGAACCAAGTCCTCCAGGCATTCTACCATCATCGATTAGATTTAATATGTCTGATGCAACCTCTTTATCCAGCTTATCAGTGAAAAAGGATACTTTACCAATTATACTAAATGCAGATAAATTATAGGCAATATAGTTAAATAAATTTCCGACGACTGTTGGATCAAGTATGACCATATATCTTCCAGGCTTTCCCTCGACAGCCTTCTTAGCCATTTTAGCTATTCTTCCTGCTCTTTCACCAGCTAGAATAGGATTAAATCCATCTAAAGTCCTCGAACACGAAATACCTTGTCCAGAAGACATCGAATCACTAAACCCTCTTACAGTAATAGATATTCTCGTACCTTTATCACTTGCCTTTACATCTCCAGATGTAAGTAGGAGTTTTTCTCCTATACCTGCATTTAATACCCCCGCAACTCTCTTTGCACCACTATTTAATGCCGCATTTATTGCATCGTATACTTTTTCAGTTAAATCTTCTTCCAATATTCTTTCATCAAAACATTTTTCAATCACACTATATTTGAACCGCCCCTTTGGAAGAGATACGTAGTCTTCTAGGGGCTTAATATATTTAGCAGATTTTAAAAGGTTTCCAACTACATTCTCTATATTTTTCTCAGAAAATTCATTTATACCTGCCATTAATATTCTATGCTTGTATCCGATGTAAATTGAGGCCCCTACTTCAACCCACTCCTTCGATACAACTATCTCATTATTCGTAAATCTAATCATTTTAGATATAGATTTACTTACTCGTATAGCTATGTCATCTACATTATATTTCTCTATAATTTTATAGATCCTATCTCCAATTGAATATATATCCATATAAATCACCTATAAGGATATACTTAACCTAACGTTTCTCAACCTGATGCTTGGACCACCAAACCATACAGGTACACCTTGACCGGGATCCCCCTTACCACACGTACCTGGATAAAATTTTAAATCCTTACCCACGGCGTCTATACTTGAATAAAGTCCTCCAGTAGTTATCTCTAATGCAGGATTTTTAACCAGTCCCTTAAGTTCACCATTTTCGATTAAATATGCCTCTAATCCAACATATCTCTGACTCCATCTACGATCATCTATATTCCATTCCATATAGCTCTTAATGTAAACTCCCTTATGAACATCCTCTATAAGCTCCTCTAAGCTATAGTCTCCTGGAACAAAATATGTGTTCGCCATCCTAATTATCGGCTCCCTATTATATGAAGATGCCCTGGCAGATCCATTGCTATTCACACCAAATATTGCTGCCGTCTCCCTATTATGTAAAAACTCATTTATATATCCATTTTTAAATAACTCTCTCTTCCTAGCCTTTACACCTTCATCATCATATAGATAAAATCCATAGGATTTCGGTATCGTAGGATCATCACATATATTTACAACACTGGTTCCAATACGTTTCCCAAGCATATCTGGCTTCATATAAGACTCCCCTGCCTGTGCAGCTTCTCTACCCATAATTCTATCAGCTTCACTCGGATGCCCACAGCTTTCATGAACCATCAATCCTACAACTTCGCTTCCAAGAACTATGTCTAAAGATTCGTTTATAGGAGGTTTTGTAGCTTTATCCAATATTTCTTGCATCTTCTTAGCCTCCTCCATTAAATATTTTTCCGGTTTTTCATCCCTAATTAACTCCCATCCAACTGTACCTGCAAATGAACTCCGTCTATAAACACTTCCTTTACCAGGCTTGAATGCAATGATACTATATGAAATATAGGTGTCCATTCTTTTTCCTTCAACCACTATACCCTCACTATTTATAAAACGTTTTTCGAGAAAACCTGTAGAAAAATTATATGATCTTGATGGGAAGATACCTATATCCTTTAGAATACTATCAAATACTTTAAATAGCTCTATTTTTTCCTCAAGAGATACGTCGAAGGGATTTTGCTTAAATTTAGATTCCCATTTAGCTGAAACCAGTTTCTCATCAGACATTTTTATAGGTTTAGTTACATGTTTAGAAGCATTTTTAGCTATCTTTACAGCATCTCTTATAATTCTCTCAACATTGTTTTTATCTAATATATTTGTAGAGGTAAATGCAAGTCCACCATTAACTAAAACCCTTATACCAATACCATAGCTAATTCCATATCCATATGCCTCAACCCTACCATTCCTGTAGAGTATATTTGAAGTATATCTTCTCTCTATCCTAGCTTCAGCATACTCTGCACCTAATTTATTGGCTAAATCAACTGCATAGAATTCTATCTCCATACAATTACCCATATACTACTATCTAATAGGACTAATTTATTTTTCCATGTTTAGAGACCGTCCAAAATGTTTAGGAGGGATTCGCTTATATTAATTTATGTCTCTAAATTTTGTGAGAAAGCAAATCTATAAAAATAATTAAACATACTATATTTTGGGGTTAAGCCTCAGAAATATGCTGAAACTCTAGGAATATGATTGCAAGAGCCCATAAAGCTATAAGGAGATGGATTAAGAAACTAGGCTAAACCTATATATGGATTGCAAATTGGACGGCCTTCATAGTTTGAAAACGAATATATAGATGTGTAGTATATAACTATAGCTAATCTTATTTGGTGAACTATATGGGGCAACTTGGATAAAGCTAAATAAAATAAATATATTTTTAGAAAAAATAGGAAGATGTTTATTTTCATTGCTAGTAGATTTAGGTGGATTAATTGCAGGTATACTATTCTCTTCAAGTATAGCTATTCTTAATAAGAATGGCTGGATTATATCAATTTATCCAGCAATATTATCTATGCGTGGAGTCATCAGTGGAATCTTTTCTGGAAAACTCAGTACCTCACTCCACTTAGGTATAATATATCCATCGTTTAGAAAAAATAGTGAAGAATTCTATCATCTAATAGCATCTATAGCTACATTAATTTTCATCGGAACAATTTATATTTCATTTATATCCATACTATATAATTTTCTTGTAGGCAGGATTTTTAATCCTATATTTCTATTTAACATAATTTTTACAAATATGTTTCTCTCATTTATAATTATTTCACCAATTACAATTACAGTAGCCTTTCTCTCATATAAATCTGGATTATTGGATCCAGACTATATATTGTATCCGGTAATGTCTACCATTGCAGATATAATTGTAACATTAATTTATGTTACCTCAATAAAAATCCCATATACTTATACCTATATTCCAATATTTATTGAGTTTATCTTCGGAGTAATAATACTTTTAACCTATATAAGATATAGAGAAGAAGACATGTATCGTAAAATGCTTAGAGAAACTATTTTAACATTATTGATAGTGTCAATAATAGTGGGAATTACAGGTCAAGTACTTTCAAAGATCCTTACCATTATTGGATATATGGTGGAGATAGTTTTAATTTACCCAGCTCTAATCGATACTGTAGGAGATGTTGGGTCAATCATTGGATCAATTGCTACGACTAGATTGGCCTTAGGAACGATTGGAGGAAGATTTAGGGATATAAAGAATATGGTTACTGAGATAACGGCATCACTACTAGCATTAATAATAATGTCTCTAACATATTCAATTATATCACAAATATATATAGGACTGTCCATTAGTAAATTATTTAAAATAATTATGGTGGTAATGGCAGGAATAGTTTCCGCTGGAATAGTGATGATATCCATATCCTATTTTATAGCTATAGTGACGTTTAGGTTTAGACTGGATCCAGATAATTTTGTAAATCCAATTGAAAGTTCGATTGCAGATACAATTACGACAAGTTTTCTAGCATTATCAATGATTCTTTATAACTATCTTATATAATATTTTTACTCAGTTCTCCTTATAAAAATTCTCCCATAAAGTATTATTGATATAAGTATGATTAAAGTTATTAAAAGTAATATTATTGTCAAAAATCCTCCATAGGTTCCCCAGGAACCAACTATAGGTATAGGACCAATAAGTATTATAAATCCACCACTACTCTCTCCAACCCCTCTAACCGACACTAAAAATGTCGTTAAAAATCCTATAATAACTAATGCAATGCCAATTATAAATAAGATATCTAACATATTTTTCAAAAAATCACCTCATAAGGAATAATATGAGTGGAAGTATAAATATTATGAGTGCAAGTATAGTTAATATTATGCTTAGTCTTACAATATCTTTATCGCTTCCAAATATAATTGGAATAGGACCTATTAATATTACTCCTCCGGTCTTAGCTTCAACCCTACCTCTAAGCATTTTTAATATAATTGATATAAATATGAGCATAGATCCTATAAAAATTAACAATAATCCTATTTCAAACATCAATATAATCCCCTAGTATTCCAGATAATAGTGAGGAGGAGATTATTGATAAAACGCCTATTGTTGGTAGTATAGCTATAACTATGCCGATAATATACCATATCAATGTTACAAGGAATATTTTTAATGCAACTACGAAACTTCTGCTCCATGAAACCATATATTTCACCACTATATCTATATATAATATTTCATTAATATACATAAATATATTTGTTAGGTCTAATAGATGGGAAAGTCAAGAAGAATTAAAGGAGTATATGTATTATTAATGAAAAGCCTAATAGAATTTGACTTAAATATAGGTATGCTTGGTAGACATAGGATTCCGAGAGGATATTTAATATACGTTGGCTCCGGTTTAAATGGATTATTAAATAGAATAGATAGACATTTTAGAAGAGAAAAGAAAAGAAAATGGCATATAGATTATCTTACAGTAAACCCCAATATAGTTATATTCAATGCTATATATGCTGAAACACGTGAGAAGATGGAATGCATCGTATCCGAAGAAATATTTAAATCCGGATTTACTCCAATTATAAAGAAATTTGGTTCAACCGATTGTAAAAAATGTTTTTCACATCTATACTATAGTAGAAAAAATCCTACTCAAAATATTCTAAAAGTTTTTAGAAAAATCGGGTTAAAACCAATTCTTTGGAAAAAGATAAATAACTAATAATTATCATAGTTTGTGAGAGTAATATGTTTATATTATCTGGTATACTAGGGTTAATAATAGGTATTATATTAATAATAATAGGAATATTAATACTCATATTGCTAGTTAAAATGTTTTTAATACTGCTTCCAGCAATCATCATCGCAGCGATAGTATATTTCATTACAGGGGATTTCTTTCTAACGGGAGTAGCATTTCTAATAATAGCAGTTATATCACTTATAAAGAAACTTTAAATCATCCTAGAAAATCTCTTGGATCGGGTGTAAGTTCATCCTGAATATACTTTATTTTATCGATATCTCCTGCCAGGATAAACTCTATTATCTTTTCATGAACCCTCGCTCTCCTATCCCAATCTAGGTATTCAGCGGTCTTCCTAGCATTTTTCCTTAAATCTTCTATATCGACACCATTATAGTTTCCCTTATATACTTGATATATCTTATCAGCAGACTCAACCATATTGTATGGATTTATCCATATCCCATTTAGACCATCTATAACTTTTTCTCTTAACCCACCCATACCTACTGCTGGAATTACTCCACATGCCATTGCCTCTAAATCAACCTGCCCCTGCGGCTCATATAAAGACGGAACTAATGCTACATCCCATTCATTAAACAATAAGACCTTGCCTCTACCAATATAGAAGGTATTATCTATGTTAATCAGTTTATGTAGTTTCTTCTCTTCAATCTCCTTCTCTAATTGAAGATAATACGGATTATCTGGCCTAGTACTTGTAACTATATGAGCCCTTAGATTAGGTATTCTCTTCCTAAGCCTCTCCACCAAGCCTGGTAAAATATGGAATCCCTTTATAGGAGTACATCTCCCAATAATACCTATCGTAAAATATTCTTTTTCGATTTTAACTGGCTCATAGAAATCTGTATCAACTCCATGATATATCGCATATACCTTATGTTCTATACTCTTATAGTCTCCCCCATGCTTATTTATACCTATAAAATATTCTTTTCTATGAATCTTACTTACAGTCAATATTATTGAATCAACAAGCCTTCTCGCAATCCTATAACTTAATGTGAACTCTAAATCCCTTATAATCCTTTTACCAGTATAGAAACCTGAGCCCTGAATCAAAAAATCACTCTCATCTATTTTATCATTTGTACCATTAAAGTTTTTATGTAATACTCCTCCAAGCCTGCCTGGTTCAAATGAGTGTAAAATAATTTCCTGAGGCATGCTTGGATGAAGCCATGAATAAAATGCGCTTCTAGGTATAGACATCCAATCATTTGCTATAAATAGATCTGTTTTAGCCATTTTAAATGGAGATGGTATACAAGAATATTTTCTAAAGAAATATGGTGGAAAATCTATCTCATACTCATTTAGATAATCGTATTGAATTCCATAGTGCTCGAATAAATCGTATAGAAAACTTAATGCAGTTGCATTATCTATCTCGAATGACGGTCTTCTAATAATTATGCCCTTATAACTTTCTCTTACGGGTAATGCAGGATTTATCATCATCGCAAACGTCTTTACCTCATATTTTTTGGCAAGCCTACTAAAAAGACTGTCATGAAATGTTCCTAAACCGCCTACTGTTCCAGATCCAGCTTCATATGAATCAACTATAAGTCTAGTCATATAAATACCCTCTATTATTGCAAAATATTTAGTGTTAACTTATATTTAATATTATATCCTTATATTTAAATGGTGATAATAGATGAATAAACTTATCAGCGCACATCTTTATATATATGGTAGAGTTCAGGGTGTATTTTTTAGAGCTAGTACTAGACGTATAGCTTTAAAACTCGGATTAAAGGGATTTGTCAGAAATCTTCCAGACGGTAGAGTTGAAGCTTATTTTGAAGGGGAGGAAGAAAGGGTAAGAGAAGCAGTAGATTGGTGTCATCACGGTCCTCCTTGGGCTCTTGTGACAAAAGTTGAGGTAACTTATGGAGAATATACTGGAAAGTATAATGATTTTAGGATAATTTATTAATATCTATATGGTTAAAATAAATAGTAGGTGTAAAATATGTTTATAGGATTTTTAACTGGAGGACAGCTAGGTAGTTTATCAGAAACATTAAAATGGGCTGAGAAAAACGGATTTAAATCTATTTCAATTACCGTTCCGTTAGGCAGCAAATTTATAGATGTAAGAGAAGCCGTATCTAATCCAGCTACCTATAGGAATACTATTAATTCAAGTAACGTAATAATATCTGCAATAGGTTTCTATGGAAATCCTTTACATAAGGATTTAGATACTCGTGCAAAGCATAAAAAACATTTTATAAATGTACTAGAAGCTGCATATAAGCTTGAAATACCTATTGTAACTGGATGGATTGGACTATATCCAGGAACTATTGAGGAGAATATACGTGAATTTGAGAAAGAATGGCCTAATATAATAAAGATTGCAGAGGATAGAGATATAAAGATTGCTATAGAAAATTGTCCTGGAAATATAGCCTATAGACCAGATATATGGGAAAAATTATTTGAGACGATACAGTCAAAAAATCTTGGATTAGAATTTGATCCTAGTCATTTGATATGTCAGTTAATCGATCCAATAGAAGTTGCCGATAAATTTGGTGATAGAATATATCATACACATATGAAGGATGCTGAGGTTATATGGTATAAGGTGAGATATAGTGGTATAAGGGCTAGAGGCTGGTGTCCCCATAGACTTCCGGGATATGGAGACTTAAACTGGGCTAAATTTATATCCGTTTTAAAGAAACATGGATATGATTATGCATTAAGTATAGAGCATGAAGACCCGTACTTCAAATATGAAGATGGACTACTATTAGCTAAAAAATACCTGGATAGATTTATATTGTAGGTGATGTTATGGTTAAACCTAAGGTATATGTTACAAGAATCCTACCTCCACCCGGTCTAGAGATATTAAAAAAATATTGTGATATAGAGGTTTACCCGGAAAAATTTAAGGCACCTCCAAAAGATGTAATAATCGAGCATGTCAGAGATAAAGATGCATTACTATGCCTATTAACAGATAAAATTGATAAAGATGTTATTGAATCTGCTCCAAACTTAAGAGTTATTAGTACATATAGCGCTGGATTTGATCACATAGATCTAGAAACAGCTACCCAAAGGGGAATATATGTCACAAATACTCCTGGGGTGCTAACTGAGGCTGTAGCAGATTTTACTTGGGCACTTATATTAGCCATAGCTAGAAGAATAATTGAAGCAGATAAAACTGTTAGAGAAGGTAGATGGAACATACCATGGTCTCCCGAATACATGCTTGGCTCAGCTATACATGGAAAAGTTTTAGGTATAGTTGGTATGGGTAAAATTGGGACAGCTGTGGCTAGAAGAAGTATCGGATTTAATATGAAAGTTATATACTATAGTAGGACCAGAAAACCAGATATAGAAAGAGAATTAAATGCAAAATATGTTTCTCTAGAAGAACTATTAAAGACAGCTGATATAATTTCGCTTCATGTGCCTTTAACAAAGGAGACATATCATTTAATCGGTGAAAGAGAGCTGAAAATGATGAAGAAAACAGCGTTTTTAATAAATACTGCTAGAGGAGCAGTTGTGGACGAGAAAGTTTTAGTTAGAGCTTTAAAGGAAAAATGGATTGCAGGTGCAGCATTAGATGTATTTGAAAGGGAACCCGTTGATCCAAATAACCCGTTATTAAAATTAGAAAATGTTGTACTTGCACCACACATTGGTAGTGCTACATGGGAAGCTAGGTCTAAGATGGCTGAAATATCTGCAATAAATCTTATAAATGTATTGATGGGTAAAGAACCACTATACTTCGTTAATCCAGAAGTCAAAAAGATTAGACCTTTAGAAAAAGTAAAAATGATCTAAATTTTCTCATATTCCAATAGATTTATATCTGTAATCTCTGAAAACAACTTTCTTTTTTCATTTTCCTTCAAAATTCTAGCAGGCTGTCTAGGAAAACCTGCACCAATCCCCATTCTAGTTAAAACAGCTTTTACACTCGTGTGAAAACTATATCTAACCATTATATCTACTCCTCTACTCAACTTCTCTTGAAGCCTAAGTGCTTCATCAAGCTTTTTATCTCTATAAGCATTTAGCAATGCCAATATTAGTCTTGGACAAATATTTCCCATACCAAGTACACATCCACTGGCGCCTATAACCAAAGATGGTAGCAACAAATACTCTGACCCCTGAAATAGTTTTAACTCTTTTGTAGATAAGAGTATTTTATGGAAATATGTCATGTCTCCAGAGCTATCTTTCATTGCAAAAATATTTTTCATTCTTACAAGCCTTACAATTACATCTATATCTAGATTGTATCCGGTCGACTGAGGAATATTATATAACATTATCGGTATACGTGTCTCACTGCATATAGTCTTATAATGTTCTATAAGTGAAGATTTATCTGGCTTAAAATAATATGGAGCTACGATTACCACACCATCTGCACCTATATCCTCAGCATATTTAGTCAATTCTAATGCATTTTTTGTAGAAGGATCGCCTGTTCCGGGTAGGACTGGAACCTTACCATTGGCTTCATCTACAACGATCTTCATAACTCTTTTTCTCTCGTCTAAACTCATCTTCGGCATCTCTCCAGTACTACTGTTGGGGAAAAGTCCATTTACACCTGAATGTATAAGCCATTGTGTAATCTGCCTAAGTCCATCCTCATCTATCTCACCTTTATTGTTAAACGGTGTAATCATCGGTACTATAAGACCCTTTAACTCTCTCCTAATCATAGTCTCACAACCCCTCCTCTAAGGCTTGCCTCAATCGCAGCTAACCCAAACCTCAATGTTTTAAGACCTTCCTCTATAGGAACTTCTGATTCTAGATCTTTCAGAATGCATTGAATAAATTTCCTATCCTCATCAAAGTATGGATCATTTTTTGAATAAACTTCTAGATGCCCTTTATCTCTATAAATTATGCTTTTATCGGTTCCCTCAAGCTTTATCTGAAGATTTTTAGCGATAATCTCCATATCAACTCTATATCCATCTCTTTTAGCAGCAGAAGTATTTGTAATAACTCCTATAGCTCTATTCTTAAATCTTACAATAGTTGTTGCAACATCTTCTATAGTAAAATTCTCTAAATCATTAAACATGATGGTATCTATTTCAGCATATACTCTCTCTGGTTCACCGACTAGAAATCTAGCTAAATCATATATATGTGTAGCTTGCTCTATTATCTGGCCACCACTTTTATCCTTTCTACGCCACCAATGTGAAGGCCCTCCGACGACTCCGCCCCACCATCTACCTATAGCTAATCCTATCTGATCACCTTCCTCAATAAGCATTTTCTTAGCGTATCGGATAGAATAAGCTTGTCGAAAATGATATCCTACCCAAGACTTTACACCAGCTTTCTCCACAGCCTCCCTCATCTTCAATGCAAGATCTAGGTTTAATGCTATAGGCTTTTCAATAAATATATTAATGCCTTTTTCTGCAGCCCTTATAACTTCATCTGAATGCGCATATGGGGGTATACATATCCAGACAGCATCTAAATCTTCTTTATCCAGCATTTCCCTCCAATCATTATAGGGCTTTAACCCATATCTCTCCGCAAAACTTTTAGCTTTATCAAAAACTATATCGGCAACAGAAACCATTTTAGCTTCAGATATATTTATAATTTTAGAGGCATGATGATTTGCTATACCGCCTGCACCTATAAATCCTATATTAACTTCATTCATTACACTTCACCAATAATCTTTTTAATATAGCTTAAGGATTTTCTCAAAGACTCTTCATGAGGTTCAGGAATTCTACATTCATATGCCATATAGTATTTATATCCACCCTCCTTTAATACTTTGAAAGGCTCTTTAAAATCTGTATGTCCAAATCCGGGAGCAAGTCTATTGCTGTCAGCTAAATGAATATGCATTAAATATTTTAATCCATGTTTTAGGCTTTCAGCTATATCTTTTTCCTCAATATTCATGTGAAAGAAATCGGCCATAATCCTTATACCATCTCCCCCGACTTCTTCTACAATAGATACAGCATCTTCGATTCTATTTAGGAAATGTGTCTCATATCTATTTAACGGCTCTAATAATATTGATGCCCCATACTCTAATGCATATTTATTGAGAATCTTTAGCTCTGATACTAATATTTTTCTCTCAACCTCTTTCACATCCTTATATAATGGATATAGGTCCGGAAGTTTTGGTTTACCGAAAGTTGGTACAACTATTAATCCTACAGCGTTAAGCTCTCCTGCATATTTTAGTCTCTCAATTACACCTTTAATTGCGGTTTCTCTAACCTCTCTCTCTAATCCAAGCAGATCTCCTGGATATCCGGAGCAAATGGAAGATATCTTTAATTTAGATGTAGACAGGGCTTCTTTGATCTCCTTAATTCTATCGCCAAGATTTCTACCACCTAGTTCTACTCCATCTATGCCGATTCTCTCTCCGAAAACAATTTTCTCAAAAAAGGTTTTCCCGATTAAAAGCCCCTCTTGAAGCGAAATTTTCATATAAACACCATATAAATATTTGGACTAAAGGATTAATATATTTATACTAAAGATATTTTGTTGAATAACATTTCTAAATATATTTTAAAGCTAGATAGAAAACAGTTAGTCCTCTTCCTAGAAAAATTCCTTCTTCCACAATTATTTCTAAATACCTCTAAGACCTCCACATACGATCTCTGAAACATTTCAACTACACATATATCTATAAATTTTTTAGCAATTTTATTTACTTTGTTCCAAACCTATTTTTATATTTAAGATAGAATTTAAAAAGCTCTACTCCTATATATGAGTTGCAATATATTAAGGGTCTCTACTAGCTAAAATTAAATTTAAATAAGATAAGGTACTCCTAGTTAAAAACATGATTTACATCGTCTTAGTTAAAATATGGGAATGGTGGAATTTTGAGATATAGATTTCCTAAAAATATACTTAGAGAGAGATTAAAAAGATTTCAGAGAAGTATTAGTGATATAGGTATAGATGCTGTTATGCTTAGAACATTGTCTAGTTTTATATACTTTACTGGAGTTAAGTGGCTTAGACCCGCGCTTTTAATTCCATCTAACGGTGATCCAATAGCATTTATAGCCACGAATGAAGAAGACGAATTTCTTTCTAGAACGTGGGTAAGGAATTTTATGACGTATAGTGATGGGGGAAGTCTTATAGCTAACGTTACAAGGACTATTAGAGAAAACGGTTATAAAGTTATAGGCTTAGAATACGGTATTGAACGTGATGCATATATTTTATTCTATGAAATGTTTAAACGATTAAATACAAGAGTAAAGGTTGTAGATGTCAGCAGGATTTTAGCTGAAATGAAGATGATTAAAGATAGATATGAAATTGAATCTATACGTAAAGCTGGAGAGATTTGCTCCAAAGCCATGGAGAAAATACTGTCTATTATAGAGGAAGGTATTTCTGAGACCGAAATAGCTGGAGAAGCGTATAATATTTTATATAAACTTGGTTCTGAAGAGCCGCGTGTATATATTAATGTTGGACCAAATCCTAGAATTCATGCTGAACCCTTTAGAGATACTAGAGTTAAGAAGGACTTATTTGTGACTGTGATTATTGGAGCCGACTATAATAGATACTATGCCAATATGAGTAGAACAATATTTACCGGAGAACCGGATAATAAGATGAGAAAAGCCATTGAATGTATGAAAAAGATATATGAAATTGCTGTAAGGAAAACTAGAGCTGGAGTAAAGTTTATTGATGTAATAAAAATTTTAGATAAAGTATATAGTGAATATAATCTAATTGATCATCGTGTTGTAGGATACATTCATGGAGTTGGACTGCAAATCGAGGAACCACCTATAACGACTATTCTACCGAGAGATAGATTTATGAAAGTAAGAAGATCTATGGCATTAGCGTTTGTTCACTCTCCATTAATGATTAAAAAATATGGACAAGTAAAAATGGAAGACACATTTATTGTAAAAGAAAACGGAGAATTAGAGAAAGTTACATAGGAATGTTAACTATCATTTCCATACTTTTGTATTAAAACAAATATTTTAAACTAGTAAAGAATATCAAAATGTATCTTAGTCTATTAATATTCATCCATTAGTAATATATTATTGTTCTCTATATGGGAACTTTATTTTCTCTCCAGTTAATCCTGATTTATATATCGCTCTAATTACTTCTAAAGACCTTCTACCTTCGTATCCATCTATAAATGGTTTTCTATCCTCCAGTATAGCTCGCGTAAAGTCTTCCATAACTCTTGAATGATTTATTGGGGGAACTGCTTCAGGTCTGGCCCATGACTTTAATCCTTTCTTTTCCTCTGTCTCACTATATGATTCTTTGCCCTCAACTGCAAATAACTTTAATACCTCTCCTTCAAGTATAGCTGTACCCTTTAATCCATGTATTTCAAGTCTTGTTGGAAGCCCAGGATAAATAGCTGTACTTCCCTGAATTACTCCAAATGCACCATTCTTAAACTTTATCATGGCTACAGCCAGATCCTCAACCTCGATATTATGTCCAACAGTATTTGTTAAGGCCCATAACTCATCTACTTCACCCATAATCCATACTAATAGATCTATTGTATGAATGGCTTGATTTATTAGCGCGCCTCCACCCTCAGTCGACCATCTACCCCTCCAAACACTCTTATCATAATATTCCTGCGTTCTAAACCACTCTACAACAGCTTCACCCATAATTATTTTTCCAAACTCTCCAGAATCAACAGCATTTTTAATCTTCCTAACCCTTTCATCAAACCTAGACTGAAATATTACTCCAAGTTTTAATCCATATTTTTCCGCTCTCCTAATCATCTCATCAACTTGATTAAGATTTATAGCCATAGGTTTATCTACAAGCACATGTTTTCCAGCCTCCAATGCATCTATAGTCATCGGAAAATGAAGATAGTGTGGCGTAGAGATAATTACTGCATCTATATCCTCCCTTAACATTTTCCGATAATCTGTAAACCATTTCTCTATACCATATTTTTCTGCAAAAGCTTTAACTCTATGTTCATGAGCACTTGTAACTGCAACGATTTTTGCAATATTTTTATCTTCAATTAGCTTTAAACCCTTAGTAGCAAACTCGGCTCCAACACCAACACCAATTAAACCATATTTAACAAATTTACCCATAATTCACACCTATATATTATTTAATAATCAATAAATTAAATATATTATTCCTCAATTAGTTTCTAATCCTCTAATCTTTCCTCGAAATATCTTTTTCATTAATAATAGTATATTTATATCACTTGATCTTACTGAATGAACTTATAGTTAAATATTTCTATTAATAATTAATCTCACCGAAATTATCTATAATTTTATTATATTCAACTGCGATAGTCCTAATTCTAATAATCTTGCCATTATCTATAGTCAATATCGTGTACACATTCTATAAGCAAGACCATTATAACGCCTTATTCAAAAATTCTTTTCATAAAAAGATTCATAAACCGATCAACATCTACATCTATAGCAACATCTATATTGGGCTTTTTATCTAAAACTTGATATAGAACTCCTCTATGATTTTTTAAATCAACCTCTAAGTGCATTGATTTTATTTTTACTATATTTTTATTAAAACTTGTAGCTATTGCTAAGGGATCATGTAAAATCGGAGGACGATTAGAATATCTCATCCATATCTCTATAAGCCTTGAGAGAAATTTTATCTCTTTACGATTATCCCTATAAAATTTTTTAATCATATATTTATTCATACTACATCTAAGAGTTACATCGAGTCCTACGAGCATTTTTGAAATATTTTTGATCGATAATATTATCGACGTCGCCTCCGGATCGCATCTAACATTGTATTCTGGAAATGGATTCTCGATGTACCCAGCCATCATAACTATCCTAACATTTTTAAATATATCTGGATTTTTAAGAAAAGCTTTAGCTAGATTTGTCTCGGGTCCAATTGTAACAATAGTTAAATTCCTATATTTAGAAATCATTTTTACAATAAACTCTACAGCATTATCATCAACAATATTTGGGAAAAACTTTTTATCTATTATCAATGCTTGCTTGGGAAAATATTTTGGTTCCGGGTTTACAAGTGGTTTAGAAGATCCCATTGCAACTGGAATATCGTCTCTACCATACATTTCTAAGATTTTCGCCGCAAGTCTAGCCCTAGCATCAGTTTTACCATATACTGTTGTTATCCCAACTATATCTAGCTCTGGGGAATTTAACGCTAATGCTAATGCAAGTGCATCGTCGATATCATCTCCAATATCTGTGTCAATTAACACCTTTATCCTGTCCATACTTTATCCCAATATTATATTGACTTATATATCTACATAAATTTATTTTATATAGATTAGAATTCCCGCGTCTTAATCAAAATACTCTAAGCTAATTTTTAGCTTTTCAACCAGAAATATAAATACTCTCTTAAGAAAAAAATATATTGTAGTTTAAAACCTAATTTATTTATGAAAAAGTATATTGTGCTTGTAGTTATTGTTATAGTCTTTCTTGCCGCCTATCTTCTGTTTACGTTGTGGAACCCCTTCCAGTCAGGTAAAAACCCTGAGGATATCTTAAATGAACTATGTTCTAATCACCCGTCTCCTAAAGTGTCTGAGAAGGGTGAACCTCCGATACATGTTATCTTTGTTCTACATATTGAACCATGTATGGGTAAAAGTAGCTACATGCATATGGGTGCCAGTAAAACCATACAAGAATATAATAAGGTTAAACGAGAGTTGTTATGGCTCACATATTTTTGTTCCCAAAAAGGTGTGAAAATGACTGCTCTTTTTAATGGATGGTATATGCAGATAGCACTACGAAAGAATGATTTAAAATACTTAACAAACTTCTTAAAAGATGGGCATGAAATAGGAACTCACGCTCACAATATATGTTATGATGATGTAAAGGATGTATGGCATCAATGCAATCAACCAGACCGATGGTTTGCTGATGCAAAAAAGGCTATTGATGATGTCCTCTCTAAAATCGGAATGGGAAAGAACCGTGTAATGTGTGCAATGTTCTTAAAGGGGAAATATGTTAAGGAATGTTCTTTAATGCAGAAATACGGCTATGATATAGGACTTGGAAATAGGCCAGAAATAGCGTTAAATTATTTTGGACATATTGTCTGGAATCCGTGGAGGGCAAGCTGTGTTAACGTCTATTCTTTATGTCTAGCTGAGAACTCTTCAACCCCCTTCATAAGTATAGACCATAGAGCACAGATAGGTTCTACAACCGCCCATGGAGGAGTGGACTCGCGTTCCAATACTCTTAAAAGACAATTTCTCATGCTTTTCTTAGAATGGAAGGTTAGAGAGGCCTATGATATTGAAGATAAGATATGGAGCTGGGGAGTAGTTCATCATCCCAACTATGGATCAAAGTATCATAATGATATAGAGGATTTTTTCACGTGGTTAAACAGATATTTTATAGGCAAACAAACAATTAAAGGGCATACAATAGCCGTTTATTCTACGGCCTCTCAGGTAGCGGATGAATACTATGGCTGGGAAAGAAAACATCCTGGCAGATCTTCATTTAGCTATATGGCTGGAGAGAAGTATCCTTATTATACTGAATTTGCGAAGAACTTACTTCTTAATTCAGAGTATAATGGGGAAATAGAATTAGCTAGTAACGTTATCGCTTTTCTATTGAAAAATAGTAAGGGTTATGTGATAGTTTTATGGAATAGAGGTGAAGGAATAAAGGTAGTAGATCTCTCAAAATATTTTAGCGGTGATGTAAAGCTCTGTACGCCTTGGGGAAATTATGTCATTCTAAAGCCGGACAGAATTCCTGTAGGTGACATCCCCCTTATTGTAATTAAAGGCTAGTCCACCATTTTTAATAGATACTAGAATTGCAAATAAAATTAGTTTGCCGGAGAAAAATTATTTTACCAGTTCTATGTATACCTACTACAAGTGTAATTACCCTTTCAATTATCGACCTTCTTAATCTCTTTAACTCATATTTGCTATCATAAGGATCTTTAAATCCTCTATAGGACGTTCTTGAAAAATACTAATAATTAGCTTCATTCATTGACGTATTTATAATAAAAATATGATTACTTGATTTCCCTATAACTTTAAGAAATAAATGTTACAGATATTTTAGGAAAGCCTTTAAGATATGATATATTAATAAAGGTTTTAGATAAGAATTCATATATATTTATTGGAGATCTTTATGAAAAAATATGAAGTCCTTATTGTAAGTCATACACATCATGATAGAGAGTGGTATCTACCTTTCCAAGGCTTTCGACATATTCTTGTAAAGAATATTGATTTACTATTAGATATATTAGAGAATGATCCAAGATTTCATAGCTTTCTACTGGACGCTCAGAGTATTACAATTGAAGATTATCTTGAAATTAGGCCTGAAAACGAGTATGACTTGAGGAAATGGATTTCTAGAAGAAAGATTTTGGTTGGACCATGGTATATTCAGCCGGATGAGTTCATAGTTAGTGGTGAATCACTTATAAGAAACCTTTTTATAGGTATTAGGATCGCATCAAAATATGGTTATTGCCCTAAAATTGGCTATGTTCCAGATACATTTGGACACACGATTCAATTGCCTCAAATCCTTAGAGGATTTAATATTGACAACTTCATATTTCATAGAGGCCTTGAAGAAGACGTTGAAAAGCTTGGAGTAGAGTTTTGGTGGGAATCCCCCGATGGAAGCAGGGTATTAACAGTATTTTTGAGAAGGAGTTATTGTAATTCTGTTAATTTCCCGTCAAAGATTGAAGATGCTTTGGAGAAATTTTATTCGTTAAAGAAAATACTTTTACCATTAACTAAGACTAATACAGTTTTATTGATGAATGGATGTGATCACGCTCCTCCACAAAGGAATATAACTGATATAATTGATATGCTTAATGAAAGACTTAAAGATGAGACACATATTAAACATGGAAGTCTTGAGGAATATATTGAAAGAGTTAGGAACGTCTCCGATAAACTAGAAGTGTATAGGGGTGAGCCTAGATATGGTAGATATCATCCAATACTTACAGGTATATGGTCTGCCAGAACATATCTGAAAATAGCAAATAGGATAGCTGAAATATTATTAGAATCATATGTTGAACCACTATCAACTTTTGCATGGATTTTAGGTGAAAAGTATCCTTCATCACTTATAGAAAAAGCATGGAAATTATTGATAAGATCTCAACCCCACGACAGTATAGGTGGATGTAGTATAGATGATGTTCATAGGGAAGTTAAATGTAGATTAGATGCCTCTCAACATTTATCGGAAAGGATTATTGCCGATATGCTAAACAAAATTGCAAATAAAATTAATTTGCCGGATGAAAAAGACACATATTCATATATAATTGTATTTAATACTGTTGGATGGAGTAGAAATGGAGTTGTAGAAGCTGTATGGAGAACCGGATTAAATATAAATGATTTAGCAGTATTTGATGAAAATGATAGAGAAGTCTTAACTCAGCCGTTAAGTGGTGATGCTCCTCTGATCTCCTATAATCCAGAACTTTTTAGAGGAAAAACACCGATAAACATAAAGAAACTAGTATTTTTGGCAGAAGATCTACCTCCATTTGGATATAAGGTGTATAAAATTAAGAAGAAAAGTAGAAATAAAGCTGACTCAGATATAAAAACAAGTAATAAGATCATTGAAAATAAATATTATATAATTGAGGCTGATGAAGAAAACCCTGGTGCATTCACCATAATAGATAAAATGAGTGGAAGAGTTTTAAGGAAAGTTAATTTAATTGAAGACGACGGTGATGCAGGAGACGAATACGATTACTCCCCGCCCCCCAATAATAAAGTATATTATCCGGAGAGAGTTAAATCAGAGATAAGGATCGTTGAACATGGTCCTGTAAGGGCTAGAATGAATATAAAATTCGACTTTATGCTGCCAGTGTCATTGACGAAGGATAGAACTTCTAGAAGCAATAAACTTATATCGAATCCAATTACAATAGATATAATACTTTACAGTAATTCTAGGAGAATAGATATAATAACTACGGTTGAGAATAATAGTAGAGACCATAGATTTAGAATAGTCTTTCCAGCAGATTTTAAAACGGATAAGGTTTCAAGCCAAACACATTATTATGTGATTGAGAGAAGCGTAGATGAACCTAGCGGTGAGGGCTGGATTCAAAAACCAATGCCAACAAAGCCTCAGCTAAACTGGTCATCACTAACTGATGGAAAAAGAGGTATAACTATTGTAAATATAGGTTTACCTGAATTTGAAGTGAGAAATAGAGATGTAAGCCAATATATATTGACATTATTTAGGTCTGTTGGATGGCTTTCTAGATCAGACTTATTAACTAGAAGAGGGAATGCTGGTCCAAGTATACCAACGCCGGAAGCACAATGTTTAGGTAGATATATATTTAAATATTCCATAATACTTCATGAAAAGGACTGGCTTAAATCTAAATCCTATAAAGATGCAAGAGAATTCATTGTACCTCCCATATCCATCATAAGGGATAAAAGTGATGGTAATCTACCGTTAAAATTAAATTTCATAGATGTTGATGGAGAGAACATAATCGTATCGGCGCTAAAGAAAGCGGATGGTGAAAAGGCCCTAATATTAAGACTATATAATTTAACTAGGGATAAGGTAAACATAAAAGTAGACTCCTATAAAAAGATACTAAAGATATGGGAAACAAATCTATTAGAAGAAAATATTAGAGAGATAAACAGAAACTCTATAGGAGTAGACAAATATAAAATATATACGATAAAGATGATGATAAATAGGTAAGTGATAAGTAAAGTATTATTATTAATTTAATACTTCAAAGGTAATTTTATCACATCTTTTTTCTCAATTGACTTATATGCTGCTAAGGCTACTTCTAAAGCCTTTTTCCCATCTTCTCCCGTAGCTCTTGGTTTTAAATCCTCATTTATAACTCTAATGAAATCCTTTATCATAGCTAAGTCTGGGTCTGGACCAAAGTATCTCCACTCAAAATTCCTTCCTTTGATAGCTAGATTTATACATGTTTTAAATGCGTCTACAACGATGTATCCATCCGTACCTATTATACCCAGATAAACATCTCCCCATATAGGCCAGTTATCCGGTCTAGACCAGCTACAGTCGATACTACCTATAACTCCTTTTCGAAATCTCAGGGATATCAATGCTGCATCCTCTACTTTAAGGTAAGGACGAATATTTTTTGCCATAACAGCATAAACCTCATCAACTTCATCCTCAGTATACCATCTCATTAAATCCGCTGTATGAACTGTATGATCCATTATACTTCCACCTCCAGCTAACTCTGGATCACCAAACCATAGCCCTGGATATTTTCCATGATTTGTAGTCGTGATAACTAGTATTTTACCTATCATACCCATATCTATCATCTCCTTGACCCTATATGTAGCATCATGATACCTCATTACGAATGCTTGCTGGAGCTTAACGCCATTTTTTTCTGCAGCCTTAATCATCTCATCAGCATCTCTAAGATTTGTTGCAATAGGTTTCTCGCATATAATATGTTTACCGTATTCAGCTGCAGCTATAACCATATCTTTATGCTTAGCATTTTCAGATGTAATTATAACTGCATCAATATCATCCCTTTTTAACAATTTATTATAGTCTTTATAAACATCTCTTACATTATACGCCTCAGCTACACTTTTTAATCTATCAGAATTATCATCAAATATTGCCACAAGCTCAGCGTCATCCAATTCCCTTAAAACTCTAGCATAACTATAGGCATGAATATGAGCGAAGGAGAGAACAGCGAATCTCAATTTACCCATAATTCCACCAGATAAATATTATTGTTTAACACTTAAAAGTTTTATTAGTTCTTCGGCCCATTTTCTACAATCGTCTCTTACAGAATAATCTACATTTATTAACCATCCCTTAAAAACATGATATCCAATAACTATACCAGAGCAGTTATCTAATAACGGTTTTAAATAGAATTTCTTTACATATTTTTCTCTGAGTATACCAAAGATATTTGCAAGGCATACTATAAATAATGCGATTTTCCTATCTTTTAAATCATCTCTATGAGCTAAAAGGAAATCTAAAATGCTTTTAAGAGGCTTCTCCCAATAGATGGGAGAACCTATAATGAATAGATCTTGATTAAAGTTATCAATCTCCCAGGGTCTTCCAACAGTTATCTTGATATCTTTTATCTCAGAAAACTTTTTTATCATCCAATCTATGATCTGTTTAGTAGAACCATGTCTAGTGTCATAAACTATACATATCTTCATCACTCTATAACTTCCCCTGCTAATGGCAAATTTATAGGCCTATTCTCTATGACAGACTTTACTACAGCCAAGACTACTTCCAATGTTTTTCTTGCATCTTCACCCTTCACAGGAGGATCCTTATCTTCGATAACTGATTTAACAAATTCTCTTATCTCAAGAAAATAGGCGTCTTCACTAAAAACAGTCGAATAATCCTCTTTTCCACCTGGTCTATATATAGAGAGAGATGATGGTGTACGATTATCGACTGTAAGCAAGCCCCTTTCACCAGCAATTTCTAAATAAGTAGTAAATCTGAATCCTTTAGGCATAATCCAACTACCCTCAACGAAACCTATAGCTCCATTCTTAAAATATAGTATAGAATGTGTATAATCGTGAGAAGTAGCGTCATCATATAGATATGTCCCACCTTTAGCATAAACTCTATCAACTTCACCGATACTCCATCTAAGAAAATCTACATCATGTATACTCATATCCACAAATACTCCACCACCCATATCAATCCTCTTATGCCATGGAGCCCATTCAGGGAAAGAAGAATATCTATATGCTCTGGCAATCCTAGGTTCTCCTATAACACCCTCATCCAACATTTTTTTAACCCTAGCATATTCAGGCCAGAACCTTAGACAATGAGCAACCATAAATTTCACATTATTTTTCTTAGCGACATTTATCATTTCATCGGCATCTCTTAACTTTAATGCTATAGGCTTCTCACATAAAACATTTTTACCACTCTTCATAGCCTCAACACTGATTTCCCTATGGGTATATGTAGGCGTACATACATCGACAATATCAACTTCGTCCATATCTAAAACCTTTCTAAAATCGGTGAAATATTGTTTGGCACCGAATCTTTTAGCAGCATTTTTGGCACGCTCTTCAACTATATCTACAACGGCAACCAGATTGAGTTCAGAAATCCTCTTAATAGATGGAAGATGAGACATATTTGCAATAAAACCAGCGCCGATAACAGCAACACCCAATTTCCCGCCCATATCCATCAAAATATATTTCTTTATAATAGAAATATAAACATTGTCTCAATGGACAGCCATTAACCAGAATCTTATTAAATAAAATTACATGAAAATAAATTCTAACTTTTATCAAAGAGAACTATATGGGACTATTGTTCTGCTATATTGATGTTAATTATAAATATTGTTGACACTTTCTTGGTAGAGATACGAATGGATTGTCTTTTATATAGAATCTCAGTTTTTCTGGTAGATCCCTTTTTACACCAATTCTATGACTACAGCATATTTTAAATACTTTATATCCTCTATCTTCAATACATATTGGACTTTGAGGTGATGTAACTTCTACTCCATTCAGACTTTTATCTATTTTTAACGCCTTTGTAAGCATTCCAGGCCCGCTTGTAAGCCTATATATGTTATCTATTCCTCTATTTTTCTTCATTATTTCTATTCCTTCTAATGGTTGTAGTGCCCTTATAAGTACTGCTGACGGAATATTTTGAGGTGATGTAACTATATTTAAGAGCCAGTTTCCATGAACCATATATATAAATGTTTTCCCACCTTCCTCCCACATAAGTTTATTAAAATTTTTATATCCCTTAGTAGCCCTACTTGCAGGATCATTTTCACCAAAATATGCTTCTGTTTCAACTATTATTCCCGAAAGAATTTTGTCATCCATTCTTCTGACAAGAACTTTACCTAGAAGATTTACCGCAACTATTTTAGCGTTATTCAAATAGAATTTTTTGCTAAGAATATTTTTATTAAAGTTCATTTTAACCTCCAGTAAATAAAGCAATTATATTTTATAAAAATTATGGTTAGAATTATTTTTCAACCTACGGAGAAAAATCTATGAGCCAAAGAAAAAATCATCCAGAGAGAAATACTCGTTATAAATGGGATAAAAGATCCTATTTTAATATTAAGAGCAGATAATCCTCTATCCATAATCTCAAAGACTATTGAACCCTGAAAGCAATAGATTTAAGATAGTTATAGCATCATTTGTCTTCTCCGATGAACTTAACACTTCTTCCATTCTTGCAAGCACCATGGCTTCATGAACATCGCTAACCGATTTTCTAATTTGTCAACAAATATAATAAAATTTTTAATTAATATTAAAAATTCGTATAAATGGAAATAATAATATTTAAAAATAGAAATGTATAAAAATTTTAATATTATCAATACTTACCTTTATTTATAGTTTGTTGATATAGCTATCAATATATAGGGTAATTAAAGATAAATATCTTATACATAATTATTATGACGGTGATATATGATTTTAGGCATATTTGAGGATACGAGAATAGAGTACTTCTATCCACTAGTATATATGAGACCTATCTATGATTTAAGGAATGGAATGTATAGTAATAGGGATAGAATTTATAGATTACTAAAGCCTGAAAGACTTTTCCTATATATGAGAGACTATTTGGCTCCATTTGTTGAATGGAGGATAACCACTGAAGAGAAGAAGACAAATATATATGTAAATAAGATCGGGAAGGTCGATGACAATATTATATTAATTAATGGTAGACTAGTGTTATCCGAGAATACATGGAATTCTATTAAAACTTTCTGTGAAAGAGAGGGGGATATAGCTGTAATGAAAAACGAAGATATTGTTGCATTAAAGCTTACAGAAAAAACTATGAGAGATAATGAAGCAAGATTTTTAAAACCAGTTTCAAGTAAGATTGTATCAGAACTAGGGTTAACTACATATAGGTTAGATAATGTATTTATGTTAAACTATCCTTGGGATATTGTTCTGACAAATACGGAGTTATTGAAGGAAGATATTTCTAGAGAATATAGTGGAAGAGAAATTGAAGGAGAAATTGATCCAAGTGTGACTATATATGGTGATCCTAAAAATCTATATATTGCAAAAAATGCTAGTGTAGAAGCATATACAGTTATCGATGTAAGACATGGACCGGTGTATATTGGTGAGAAAACTATAGTTCAGCCTGGATGTAGAATAGAGGGCCCAACTTATATTGGAAAGGATACTAGAATTATTGGTGGTGCACAGCTCAGAGAGGGTAGTAATATTGGTGATGTATGTAGGGTTGGCGGCGAATTTGAGGAAGCTATTATGCATGGATACTCAAATAAGTATCATGCAGGATTTATAGGACACGCATATATAGGTGAGTGGGTAAATATCGGTGCGATGACTACAAATTCTGATTTAAAGGATACATATGGTACAGTAAAAGTAGTTTTGAAAGGAGAAAAGATAGATACTGGTTCCATTAAAGTCGGATCTTTTATTGGAGATATGACTAAGACATCGATTGGCGTATTAATTTATACTGGAAAAGTTATAGGTGTATCAGCACATCTCCATGGACTAATATGGGAAAATGTTCCATCCTTTACAATTTATGCAAAGTCTCTTGGAGCAGAGCCAGTAGAGTTGTATTTAGACTCAGTTATAACGACTCATAGGAGAGTTAAAGGTAGAAGGAAGAAGGAACTACCTCAATGCGAAGTAGATTTAATTAAAAAGATATTTGAGTTAACTGGAGAAGAAAGAGAAAAAGCTGGAGTGAAGAGGGGTAGATTTAGGCTAGGCTAAATTTATTTATCTAGACCATAGCATATTATGTGTGATAGGTATGGTTGAAGAAAAACATTATATGATAAAAGAAATAATGGAGGCTCCAAAAGTAGTTCAAGAAACAGTTAAATTACTAAAATCTGATGCAGAGAAAATAAAGAAATTTTTAGAAGGCAGAGGAATAAAAAGAGGATTTATTATAGGTAGCGGTACAAGTTTCCACGCTAGTCTAGCACTCCAATATCTAATCAACAAATATACCGAGCTACATTTTACAGCTATACCTGCATCTGAATTTGAAGACTGGAAGCCGTTAAAAACCGAAGACTATGTTATTATAGGATTTTCACAATCTGGAGAAAGTTCAGATATAATTAAGGCCATTAAGGCCGCTAAGGAGAAAAATATACCGGTTATCGGTATAACTAATACTAGTGGAAGTACATTGACAAAAATATCTGATTTATCTTTAGTTACAAAGGCTGGAGAGGAAAAAGCTGTAGCAGCTACAAAGACGTATGATGTACAGTTAGCAGCTGGAAGTCTGTTAGCATATACGATTTCCAATAAATATGACCTCCTAGAAAAGCTTGAAAGAGACATACCTAAAATATTGGAAGACGTTATTAATAAAAGAAATGAGATAAAGAAGATTGCTGAAGAATTTAAGAAAGTTGAAGATATATTTGTTTTAGGTAGAGCTGCGAATTATGCAAATGCTTTAGAAGCCGGGTTAAAATTGAAAGAAGCCGCGATGATTCATTCTGAGGGTTTCGCTGTAAGAGAATTTTTACATGGACCTATACAACTTGTAGGCAAGGAGAATCTTGTAATGATATTTCTACCTACGAAGCATAGCTTTGAAGGATCTCTAAAAACATTAAATAAATTGAAAAACTATGATGTTCCAGTAATCGGAATAGTTGGAAGAGAGCTGAATGTAGAGGAATATATAGCTAAGGTAATCGAAATACCATTAGTTGAAGACGATCTAAGTATGTTTCCAGTAGTGAAAGCTACACAGATATTTGCATACTATATATCTATTGCTAGAGGATTAAATCCGGATGCTCCTACAAAACTGACTAAAGTAGTAAAATAGTAATTTATCTTACTTATATTTCGTAGCAAACCTTCATATAGATTTAATAAAAAACTTATGTAGAAATAGAAAAATAGTCAATTCTTTATTTCATTTATATATTGTATTCCTTTAAATGCTCCTATAAATGCGTCTCCTATATTTGATGAATATGCTATTACTATTGTAGCTCTATTTATTAATCCAAGCTTAGACTTTATGTATCTCGAAAATTTAGGATATATTTTATCAATGTCTTTGTGTATGGGTGGAAGAGCTAGAATCCCATTCTTATATGTTAGTATTAATGCTCCTAAACTCCCCCATCTAACAGTTTCATCCCTTACTTCGATCACATTAACATTTTCAATCAAATCTGTCACCATAGCTATAGAGACATAGTTTCCTACGATCTCTCCTATCTCTACACTGAAAATCTTATAAATTTTATATTTATTTAGCATCTTTTCATAAAATGCGAGTCCAGTCTTAGTTATAGACGCTCCTCCTCTTTTAGAATCTACAATATTTTTAGATGCAAATTCTTCTAAAATTTTTCTAATGATTCCTTTACTTATTCCAGTATATTTTGATAACTGATATCTGCCTATTCTACGATGATTAAGTAAGATATATAAGATAAGTAGCCTTAATACATCTCTATCAATTACTTCTGACATCATTTTCCCTATATTGATTATTACGTGTCTGCGATCACCTCCTATTCCTCACCGCTCAGAGCGAGAGAGATCGTCATCCACATAAATATGATATAATATCATCATTTTATTTTTTACTCTACTATTACTCTGCATATTATTGTCTAAAATAGTAGATCTGAATACGAACCTCTTATCAGATTTTTTCCATCTATCTTCAATATCTTCATTAATTCTAATATTCTCTCCTTATCTCTTTTTAAGTCCTTTATCTCCACTTCAAATTCTATGAATTCACCTAACTTTTTCACTTTATCTAAGTGGATTTGAATTCCATTATATCTATATATCTCTCTAATCTTATCTACAACCACTTTCATACCAAAAATTTTAGTCAATATTTCTCTAACCCCATCTATATCACATATCTCTGCAAGATAGACATTACTCTGCTTAGGCTTCCTAATATCCTCCCTAATATAATATACTAGTTTCGCGCTTTTTTCTCCCTCGACTTCTCTTAACTTTAATCTACCAATATCTACATTAAAATATGTATCTATTTGATGATACACCCCGATCTTCTCTGCATTAATTTTAGATAAAATTTTTCTAGCAATATTTAAATCATCATATCTAGCTTTTATTTCCAGCAATTTTTTCATCAACTCCACCCCAATATGTTTCTTGCAAGAAATGGTGTTATATATGCTTCGACAAGTGCAGCAATAAAGAATAGTGGTGAAAGACCTATACTTAAAAGAACCGCCCTCCTCAATTCATTTGAAAGTCTCTCTCTATTTAGGAAAAATATTATACCTAGCCTTATTCCCATCGCTATAGATATGAGAAAACATGGTAACTCTATTATACCATGAGGCATTACTAATACAGTAAATTCCTTTATACTTATATTTGAGAAAATTATTCCAAGTATTATCCCATTTAACATCTCTATTGCTATAGGCGGTATAGGTGTAGCAATACCACCGACAGACGAAGTTATGGAAACTTTCCAGTTATTGAAGAATATTTCAGTTGCAATCGAAAATGGAAAATATTTTGAAAATATAGGGTTTATTCTACCCTTCTTTATAATATATCCTATGATTGAATGTAGATATGTATTTGCAATCCATAATCCTAAATATATGGATAGAATAAGTATTAATATTGATAAAAGTATATAGGGATAACTATTCAAGTCAATAACAAATTTCTTTAATTCAATTAAACCCTTTTTAAAATATTTTGAAAAAATTGCCTTTAGAGATTTCTTCCTTCTAAATGGTACTATATAACTTATCTGTTGATAAAATATTCCGAATAAAGCTATATCTATAATCGGTATAATGATAGCTGAGAAAATAAATGCGATCATATTACTGATCGAAATGCTTATCAATTCAAACAAGAATACTACTATACCTATAATACTTATCGCCGTAATCCGTATTACAATATATACTATTAAGTCTAGAAAGGTTTTTACAACAAGTCTAATACTCTCTGATATACATTTAAAGGGATTAAGATTATAGAAGTATGCTATATATGGTACATAGATTGAAAAAAAATTTAGTATAAGATATATTATAAATGCAATTATAGATAAAGTTATAAGGAATAATATAGAGGATATATTAGCGAAATTTAATAAATATTTCAATAAGAATAAAAGTATTGAAGCAGGGATTAAAGCTATTACTAAGTTTACAGTAAAAATCGCCCTAAATATTTTCCTAACATTCTTTATACCATCAAGCATATCGCTTGTAGATGAGTCCTCCTCTCTAAATATTTTTATTGATACAGGTATAAGCATACACCAATAATAAGACGATGCTAAAGAATATATAGATACATAGATTAATAAGCTAATAAGTATAAGTATTATCACTAAATTACCGTTTTTTCTAAAGAGTCTTAGAAGATTCTCCGGAGTCGGATATGAAGTAAGGCTAAGAAGATATATAATTATAACAAAAAATACTATTGAGTTTATAGAGTTTATAGAATCTCTTATAAATAGGGGTATAGAAATAAATGGGTTAAACGTATACGCATTATAAATATACTTCAGTAAATCAGTAAATCTATATTTGGGGGGAGGAGGTAAAAAATATTTTTCATTCAATATTTACACCAAACTATTCTGAAACCTCTTTTGCCATTTCTTCTATCAATGGTTGCAGTATTGCAAGCGTTTTTATTATTTGTGCCATTAAAATATATTTTTGATATGCAAAATCCTTTATATTTTTAACATTGAATGCCTGCTTCAATAGCTCCGCATCCTTCTCAGATACACCGCTTATGGCAGATATAGGTGAATTTACAAGATCCTTTGGACTCTTCTTCTCAAACATTTTATCTAAAGCTTCCTCCCAGAAATCCGCTAAAGTTGTTATTGCTTGAGCCAGTCTAACATATTTATTTTCAGCTAGATCTCTAATAGTCTTAATATTAAATGCCTGCTTCAATAACTCTGCATCTTTTTCAGAAATACCTTTTATAGCAGATACTGGTGCATCTAATAACTCTTGTGGAGAAAGTTCTGCATATTTTTTATCTACCAGTTCCCTTAAACTCCATTTTACAGACATAATCATCAATTTATTAGATAACATTGATCTTTATTAAATTTATTTATAATCTAATGGAGATAAAAATAAAAATTTGTGGAATATAGTATAAATTGGGTTTAATGATGCCCGATATATGCTTTATCTTTGAAGTTCATCAGCCATATAGATTAAAGAGATATGTTTCACCTATTCCCTCACTAAAATATTATCATGCATATTTCGATGAGCAACTTAATAGAGAAATAATATATAGAGCATCATTGAAATGCTATATTCCAGCGGGAAAAATATTACTGGAACAAATAAAAAGATATGCTAATATTGAGACGAGTTTTAAGATAAATCTAAGCATTTCCGGAGTATTTATAGAACAAATTAAAAAGCTGTCTCCAAAAGTATTGAAGCTTTTTCAAGATCTCGTTGATACTGGTATGGTTGAGCTACTTGGACAGACATATTTTCATTCACTTGCAGGAATATATGAAGATAAAAGTGAGTTTATTGAACAGATAAAGCTTCATAAAGAATTGATGAAAGACGTCTTTAACTATAGTCCAACAGTATTTGAAAACACTGAACTTATTTATAATAATGAAATAGGTAGAATTGTTAGAACGATGGGATTTAAAGGTATAATAACTGAAGGCGCTGAAAGAATTCTGGGAGATAGGTCTCCAAACTATGTGTATAAGGCTAAAAATATGGATCTAAAAATATTGCTTAGAAATTATAGATTATCTGACGATATAGGTTTCCGATTCTCAGCTAAATGGTGGAAGGAATATCCACTAACTGCAGAAAAATATGCTAATTGGCTTTCAATAACTCCTGGGGACTGCATAGTCATTTTTATAGACTTCGAAACCTTTGGTGAACATCATTGGCCAGAAACAGGTATACTTGAATTTCTGAAATATTTACCAGAAGAATTGGTAAAGAGGAAAATATCCTCATTTAATGTTTCAGAAATATTAGATAGACATAATTGGATAGATGAGTTAAATATAGGTGTATGGGATACGGTTTCTTGGGCCGATGTCGAAAGAGATGTAAGTGCTTGGCTCGGAAACAATATGCAGAGAAAAGCATTTGAAAAAATGAAAAATTTAGGTGAGTTAATTTCAATGTCTAATGATAATGAAGTAAAATATATTTGGAGACTCCTTCAGATAAGTGATCATTTCTATTATATGTCTACAAAGACTGGAGGGCCTGGGTTAGTTCACTCATATTTCAGTTATTTTAACGATCCACTTGACGCATATACATCATATATGACTGTATTGAATGATATTGAAGCAAAGCTTAGGGAAAAACTTTATAGTGATAAAGACTTTCAGAAAAAATATTTTCTAAGAAAGGTTAAAAAATTTCAAGGATTTGACTTCTATAAGGGTGATGGAAAAAAACTTGGTATAAAAGTATATAGCTTAAAGGAATTTCTAGATATAATAAGGAATGTGGAATATGATTCGATAATATTCCATATGGTTAGAGGAGATATTGAGAGATGGATTGAAGATGTTATAGGAGATTACATATTAGGTGAAAGGATTAGAAACATAGATATTGAGGATAATGTTAGACAACAACTAATAAGAGTAATAGAGGATAGAATTAAAGAACTAGGAGTAGATTGAGAGAGCGGCTAGAAGTCCTGTTTGAGTTAAAAATAGGAATGTAGAATTGTTCTTAATAATCTTACTTACATATCCATATTTAAGCAATAAATCTATATGTCTTAATACGCTTTCTCTATCCTCTTTAATATAATTACTAATATATTCTATTGAGATTGCTCTCTCAGGACTTGTTGCACATATATTATTTAATAATAGTAGAATTTTTATATGGGGCGCATGTTCATACATTTTATCATTCCAATAAAGTTTTATAGACTTCTTTTGTCTTAATTGCAATTATGTTCCAATCATATATATTCTTTACCTTTTTAAATGCATTTGAAACAATATATCTAGTGAAATCTTCGTCGGAAAATATACGTTTCACACCCCATGCGATTGAATCGGGATTTCCGGGATAAACCCATATGCCATCATATTCATGTTTAACTATCTCCCTTAATCCACCAACATTACTTACAATTACAGGGATTCCTGACGCCATTCCCTCCAATGCAGTTATTCCGAAAGGTTCATAAAGAGAAGGAACTATCATTATGTCCCCACTTTTCAGAATATTTACAATATCTTCGTCACTTACAAACCCGGTAAATATAACTTTATCTCTAACTCCGGTTTCCCATGCTATTCTCTCTAGCTCGTTTCGATAATATCCATCACCTATAATTATTAACCTAGTATTTGGAAAACTCTCTAATATTTTGGGCATCGCATAAATAACATATTGAAAACCCTTTTGATATGTCAATCTACCAATACATATGATAACTTTATCCCAAATATTTATTCCAAATCTATTCCGTACCTCCTTTTTATCAACATATCTCTGAAATCTTTGAAAATCTACTCCATTAGGAATTGTAACAACTTTTCCTAAGGGGAGTTTAAAATGATTTATTATTTCATTTCTAAGGGAATTACTTACAGCAATTATTTTAGACGCCTCGTATGTACCCCACCACTCAATAGAATCTTTTGTCACAGAATCAGGTGTATGTATTCCTGAACTTCTACCGACTTCAGTACTATGCATAGTTAAAATAAGTTTTCTATTCAACGTATGTTTTAGAGAAATCCCTACAGGACATGTAAGCCAATCATGTACATGTATTAAGTCAAATTCATTTTTGCTCCAAAAAATATGTCCAGCCATTTTCTCCATAAAATGATTGAATAATAGAACCCATGTTAGAAAATTCGGGTTACCTATCTCGACTTTTACCCTATATACCTCTACTCCATTTATATTTTCATGAAATGATGCTCCAGGAAATTCTAGAGTTATGATGGTTATATCTACATCGTTTCTAGCCAGAGCTTTACTCAATTCAAAACAATGTCTAGATATTCCGCCGACAATTCTAGGCGGATATTCCCATGTAAGCATTGTAACCTTCAATTAGTACCCTCTATAATATTTCTCCCCCTACAAGATCTTTAAATATAAAGTTAAATTCTTTGTCAACCGTATCATTATTGAGCTTTTCATATCTTTCTGTAGAACCTATATCATACCAGAAATCATTTGAAATATAGCCATAAACTTTATAATCTTCTTTAATAAGGTATGGTATTAAATCACCCATTAAATCAACTATATTTTGAATAGAAATTATTTCCTCAATTCTCCTTAAAATATATCCATTCATTACCAATATACCTGTAGCTACATTTAGATCCGTTTTAGGTTTCTCTTCAAATTTAACTACCCTATTTTCCTCTCCTAAATGAGCTACACCTACACGTATCCTATATCCTTTAGATAAGACTAAAGTTACGTCAGCATCCATATTATAATGAAATCTTAAAACCTTCTTTAAGTTTAGGGATGAAAGAATATCTCCATAATATATTATTAACGTTTTTTCAGCCAGATCATTTCTAACACGATATGCATTGCATAATACTCCAGCAGTACCTCTATACTTAGGATTATCTCGAATATATATAATATTTACATTAAACCTAGATCCGTCTCCAAAATAATTTATAATTTGTTCAGCCTTATACCCGACTAAAAGAAATAATTCTCTAATACCATGATAAGAGAATAGTCTCACAATATATTCTAATAATGGTTTCTGCTTCCTACCCACTGGTATCATTGTTTTCTGAAAATAATAGGTGAGAGGCCTAAGCCTTCTGCCTTCACCGCCACATAGTATTATCCCGCTTTCCATAATAAATAATATAAATAATACTAATATAAGCTTTACAACTAATTGAAAGCCCATCGATGACCCACTTTTAGTAATTAATTATAGACCCATTCCTACTTGTTAGAAGTCAAATATATTAGGAATATGTAGTTATAGTAAAATAGTTCAGCCTTCTACAACAGAGATAACCAATAATTGAAAAATATTCTTAGCTAATCATTCTATTCCAAGCATCTTTTTTACATGGGGAGCCATCCTCTCAGGAGTCCATGGAGGATCAAACACTAGTTTAACGTTAACAGAATTTATATTGGGTATCTCTTTAATAGACTCCTCTACAAGCTTTACGATATATGTAGCTAGAGGACAGCCTGGATAAGTCAATGTCATTTTAATATCCACGTTGTTCTCGTTATCTACATTTACATCATATATCAATCCTAGGTCAACTATATTTGCTACAGGTATTTCTGGATCATATACCTTCTTCAATTTTTCTAAAACTTCCTCTTTAGAAACCATATTTTCACCAGATATCGAATATATATGTTGTTACCTATATAAGTATATTGTGTAATACCATGATAGTTAAAAATAAAGATATAGTAGAGGTTTTAGTTGGCGTACCTAGAGGACATAAACATTTAAGGATAATTTTGAAAAGGAGGGGCGGAGATATATTTATTTTCAGTGAAGCGATAATTGCCAATATTGTTAGAGCATATATTACGTTAAAAACACATCCAATTAAACGAGCCATAAAATTGAAACAGAAAAATCTTTCAGAACAAAATGGTTTAAAGATGGGACATGCGAAATATCAGTTAGTAGAAGAAAATATCGATGAAAATAGGATTATAGATGAAATTACAGAGATTTTAAATAAAAATTCATCTTGAGATAACTCTGATAATTATTAGTAGAAGAAGAGATAATGATATTAATAGGAGCGATGCAAATAATGCAGCTGGTATCGCAAGAGCCTCAACCATATTTACGACGAGAGTAGAGATAGTTGTATCATTTCCCATCACTAAAAATGTCGCCCCAGTTTCTCCAAGAGAATGTGTGAAAGCAAGCAGTCCTCCACTAATGATCCCCCTCTTAATCATCGGTATAGAAATTGTTTCAATAACATCGTATGGTGTTGCCCCAAGCGTGCGGGCAGTATCTTCATAAAAATCTACTCCGATCTCCCTATATGATGCTAGACCCGTCTCAACTATAACAGGAACTGAAAAGACGATATGCGTCAGTATGATTAGCCATATGGAAGGGGCCAGAATATTTAGACCGGAGGGACCCCATAATAAGACCATAGATAATCCTAGCGCACTTGTCGGAACTACTAGAGGTATTTTGAGTAATGCTCTAATAAAATCTCCATACTTAGATTTTACAATCAATATAATCGTCAATATACCTATATATGTTGATAATAATGTAGATATTCCAGAGGCTATAAATGATGTAATTGTAGATCTTAGTATTAGATTATAATAATTCGATGGACCAAATAATTGATAAAGTATACTTCCCTCAATTCTACCAGTATATGGATCGCTACTCCAATATCTAACACATGAAACTGTTAGGGTAAATATTGGTAATATTATTATAGTTGTAACGAATAATATTGAAAATATATCCTTTACCCAGTAAATTTTTTTGGCAATAAGTTTTTCAATTAAAACAAGTTTTGATTCAAAATGCATGGATAAAATTCTCCTGGAAAAATATCTTCGACCTCTCTTATTCGAGGAAAAATATTCTATAGGAAGAATTATTAATAACGCTATACATATAAGTAAAGCTCCTATAAATGCTGCGGGAGCAAGTTTATTTTCAAACTCCCATCTAACAATTGCAATTGAAGCTGTTGTACTTACTCCAGATACTATCATTGTCGCTCCCGTTTCTCCAAGAGATCTCGCTAGAGCTAGTACGCTTCCGGAAAATATTCCTGGAATAACTAATGGGAAAACTATTTTTCTAAATGTAGTTAAAGAGCTTGCTCCAAGAGAATTTGAGACGATTTCCAAAGAATTTTTTAAATCTATTAAAGATGCTACAAGAGTTTTCACAATATATGGAAAAGTTAATGAAACATGCACTAATAATATTAGGAAAGGTATATTTATAAATGGTACTAATGTATCGATTCTAATCTTTATTCCAAGTATAGATATAATACTTTCACTAGCCGTCCACGTAATCAATGTGGCAAAACCGAAACCAGATGTAGGTATAACTAGTGGAAGTGTTATAAGATCCTCTATAAACTCTTTACCGAAAAACCTCTTTCTAGCCAATATGTATGCTAGAGGAATTCCGAATAAGAGGTCTATTATGACTGTAGAAAAAGCTATTTTAAATGAAAATAAAATATATCTCTGTATCTGAATCCAATAAAAGTTTCCTATGATTGGGTTTGCAAATATCTCATTATAGACTTCATTCCATCTCAGTAATATAAATGTGAATAGATAGAATGACGGTATAAATACAAATATAACTAAAACCAATATTATAGCGAACTTTATAAGCGGGCTAAGAATCCGTAGTTTTTCTGTATACTTCATAGACCTACCCTGCTCCAGGATTCCTAACTTTCTCCCATATCTTAAATAATGTGTCTAGAATTTCTCCACTTGGAGGACTAAATATAGGTATATTTAACTTATATACAACACCATTTTCTTGAGAAAATATTGTTGAATTTAATGTTACGACTGGATTTACAGGTCTGAAGCCATGCTTTTGGGCTCTAAACTGTATTTCAGGTTGAAGTAGAAATGAAAGATATTGTAATGCGACGAGTCTTTGATATGGTTTAACCCAGCTAGCATTTATTAATACAAATGGGTGGTCACTTAAAATTGTTCCAAATGATGGGTACACTGCAACAAGTCTATCATTCCATTTTTTATAAGCTCTATAAGAGTTATCTATCACAATATTTTCATATACTCCGAAAAAGCTTATAGCATCTGGACCATTGTCTACCGCCCATCTCCCAAAAAATCCAGTACTTTTACCATATGCAACAGCCTTACTTTCAATCAATCTAACCATTTCAATTATAGTCTCATTATTTAAATCATCTATAGTAATCTTATCTGGAGGCTTCCCGATAATCTCTGAAAACTCTAATAGAACTGTCATTGTACCTCCATTACTTAACTGTGGATCCGGATGCCCCCATTTAAAATCAACCCCATTTTTAGCTAAATAATATAGACTTTTAAATCCAGAAATATTATATTTTACAATAATACTTCTCCATCCAGCTATAATTATAGGTGAAACGACTAGCGGATACCATTCACTAGCTATTTTATATCCATGTTCCTTCTCCCAAAGATAATTTAGATAGGGAATCCATATACTTGATGCAGGACTCCATATAGTTGGTTTAACACTTCCATGTATAATTAAGTTTATAGATTCATGTGTACCTGCTGGAAGCAGATTTACCTTAACCTCTATACCATAACTTTTATAGAATTTTTCTTCAAAAATCGGCGTAACCTCTTCAAGCCATCCTTGTTTCTCGCTGGAATATAGGAAGGTTATTTCAATATATTTGGGCATCCCTCCGCCACTAACAGTTTTAGGGGAATATGATATAAATATCATATAGGATATCATTATACCGATAAATATTCCAGTAAATAGTAGTAGATATCCTCTTCTAGGCACTATTCTCATAAATTCACCTACTTATAACAACATATTCCCTTATACAGTCACATGTATCTTCACATTTATCAGCCATCATTTCGATGGCATCCAATGTATGAAAAACAATTATTGCAATAGATGATATTTGCTTAGAGAAATTATTTACAAAGATTTCTCTTGCCTTCTGATAGAGATCATCGACCTCCTCCTCCAATCTTTCAACTCTATCAGCTAAATCCAACGTCTTAAATGGATCAGAAAACATTGATACGATACTTTTATGCAAAGTTTTAGTTGTATCATTAACCTTAACAGCCATTTCAATCATTATACTCCTAATATTTTTTGAAACATCTTTCTTAGAAAGTATCGATAAGAGCCTTGAAGCCTCTAATGCCCAGTCTGCAACCCAGTCAATTTGTCTCACGATTCTAGCTAAACTAGATTTTATATCAGGATCGATCTTTACCTCAGATAGTTGCTCTAATATTTTTCTTCTAAGATTATCCGCCTCTAATTCCTTATTATGTATCTTCTCATATAGTGCATAGTCGATCTCATTTGTTTCACTCCAATTTCTAATAAAATTTATAAAGTTTTCAACAGTCTCTAAAACCTTCTCTGAGTGAGCTATAATATTGGTCCTAATCATATAAAGCCTTCTAGATACAAGCCATCTACCAATATCATTCATATGCAATCGCCTTATCTAAACCTTCTTTAGGATATTTAAATAAATAAGCTTTTTTAAATACTAGATAAGCTCTATCCCCTTTCTTCAAAAACTTTCTAAATAATCTAGGCACCTTTACAATAATATTATATCCACCTATATCAAATATATATCTGATATAAGATCCGAGAAAATTTATCTCGACAAACTCTCCCTCAAAAAAGTTAATTTTATCTGGTTTAGAATCCATTATAAATATATGTTCAGGCCTTATTGCGATCACAATTCTATCACCAGACACAAATTTATAATCATCATTTTCCAATACAATATGTTTATCTAAACATCTTATCTTTAATTTAGAATTACAACTGTCTACATATCCCTCTATAAAATTGGTTTCACCTCCGATAAACCTAGCGATAAATGGTGTCTTGGGATGTTCATATATATCCCTTGGAGAACCTACTTGCTCAACTCTACCCTTTCTCATAATAATAATTTTATCCGCAATAGACATAGCCTCTTCCTGATTATGTGTAACATGTATAGCTGTCAAACCAAGTTCCTTTACAAGTTTTCTTAACTCAAATCTTAATGCTTTGGCCGTCCTCAAATCAATTGAACCTAACGGTTCATCTAATAATAAGAGACGTGCACCCGCAGATATAGCCCTAGCTATAGCAGCTTTCTGTTGACTCCCCCTGCTAAGTTCATCTGGATATGAATACTTTCTTAAAGTTAGATTTACCATGCTTATTGCTTCATTACCTATTTTCTCAACTTCCTTCCAATTGTATCCCTTCACCAATGGGCTATAAGTTATATTATCCCATACATTCATATGTGGAAATAATAGAATATCCTGCATAACCAATCCTATCCCTCTCTCACCTACTGGAACATTGTTCACCAGTTTATTATCTATATATATATCACCACTATCTATTGGAATTATCCCGGCAATTGCCTTTAGAAGACTTGATTTACCACTTCCGCTAGGGCCTATCACACATACATATTCTTTATCCAATACCTGTAAAGATACATTTTTCAGTGCAATAATATTACCATTATATATTTTTGTAACATTTTTCAAAACTAAATTCGGCATACTATCATCCAGGTGAAATAGCTTTCAATATACCTTCTTTAGGATATGGTAAAAGTATGCCGTTTAAGGGTGGAAAATATACGTATATTTTATCTCCTTTACCGAAATTATTTTCATCATAATACCATGAATCAACTCTAATAGACAGTCCATTTATAGAGACATAATACCTTGTAATAAATCCTAGAAATTCTATTTCCTCTATAACCCCTCTAAATATATTTTCACTGTAGTTTGGCTTTTTAAATAAATATATGTCTTCAGGCCTATATGCCACAATAATATGCCATGAAGATAAAGGTTCAGATATAATGTTTAATCTACCAAGCCTTTCTACATCAACTATACATTTACCTAACCTCATGCCTCTAAAAATACCTTCCATAATATTTAGTTCACTTAAAAAATTTGCTACAAAAAGATTTTTCGGCCTTATATATACTTCATTAGGACTACCTATTTGCTGAACCACACCTTTTCTTAAAACAATTATTCTATCAGCTATACTTAATGCAACCTCAGTATTATGCGTAACATGTATTACAGTTAAGTTCAATGATTTACATAGATTTTTTAATTCATATCTAAGCTCTATATTCAACAGTAAATCTAATGCTGATAAAGGTTCGTCTAATAAAAGTATTTTAGACCTCGCTGCAAGAGCTCTTGCCAATGCCACTCTCTGCTGTTGACCTCCACTCAACTCATATGTATATGAATATCTACGGTGATATAATCCAATCATTTTCAACGATTCTTCTACGATCTTCCTGGGAAGATTTTTTACATATATACTATATGCAACATTATCCCATACAGTTAAATGAGGAAATAGCGCATATCCCTGGGGCATATAACTCATATTTCGAGTTTCAGGTGGATTATAGGTTATATCCTCACCTTCAAGTAGAATTCTACCCTTATCCGGTAAAATTAGTCCAGAAATAATCTTTAGTAAAGTTGTTTTACCAGCGCCTGTAGGGCCTAGTACACAAATGTATTCCCCACTATTTACATCAAAACTAACATTTCTTAAAGCCCTAACACTTCCGTAGCTTTTTGAAACTGAAACTATTTCTAGTAACGGCATATAGACCGTCTAAGAAAAATACATTAAAATATTTAAACATAATCGTTCTATTTCTCATACCTTTAAAATATCTATGCATTTGATCTTCTATACCATGAATGATAGAGATATTATTGAACTTCTTTATTTTAATAATTTTCACCAGTTATTTTCTTGAGATCAATTATATCTTGGTCTATCTCTAATATCCCTAAATATTTTCCATCTTCGTCTCACTGGAAAATATGCTATATATTTATTGATCTATCTCCCATATTAATCCAAAACTCTACATTATTCTTCCTTCCCTCTTTAAAATCCTTAACTATTTTTGACTAAATGTATACTCCTAGGAGGTTGGCATAAATCTACGGGTCTGCCTAAAACAGTTTTTGTACGTGCAAATATTCTCTCTTTCTTCGAATTATAGTATCTTAACTTATTATCTCTATCTATAAAGCTTATCTCAAAAGGCAATGCTCTCATAATGGCATTTAATTCTTTAATAGATATAAATCCATCCTTTAATCTTATATCATTAACCCTAGGACCTGCAAATTCGATTTTCTTAGACCTATTTGCCATCATTTTAAGTTTAGGCGACAATTTTTAAAATTGCTTATACATAATTTCATCATCTAACTGATATGGATAACAGGTTGCTCTGAAGATCTTCATTCATCATCTATCTTTATATTGAAATAGCCTATCAATTTCTCTTCTTCTTTTATCGCTGCCCATTCTCCCTCCTCCAGTAAAAAATTTAATGTAGGATAGAGAATCCTATTTTCTCTGAAAACTATATCTATTAATGTTTCCTAGTCTTTCAGCATATCTTAATTTGGATGAACACATAAATTTCTGTAGATATTTATATTCTTCTATAAATTCGATACTACTTGGAGAATGAGTGAAACTATAGAAATCATTTATATAGCTTTCGTAAGAGACTATTTCATTATAGAAAGAAACATATATTGTATTTGAAACATAGGCTAAGAGGATACAAATAATTAATGAGAAAGTACCTATACCTAAAATGAAAACACCTAAAGTAGATCCTATATCTATCAATCATATTATAATTATGCAACAATATTTAATTTTTGAACACAAAGTTTATATATTATTGAATATAATATTAATTTGGATGAACACATATATCATTGATATATGTGTGACTCCGATTTGATGAGGGAGGGGGAAAATAAAATTTATTAACTGATTTTTCAGCAAATAATGAAATTTATTTTATTTGACACAAAATAGTAGAAATACAAAATATGAGATGAAATGCCGGCCAGCGATTTCTACAAGTTCATTGATACATTTTAGCGTACAGCATTACTATGTTCAGTAAAATGATCATCCCCAATCTCCCTCATCATTTAAATCTTTCTAATATTTCTGGTATGCTATATCTTATCAGCTTAATCGTATTTTCGAGATCTGATTTTTTAGCTATTGATAACGGCGTATGAATATATCTTGATGGTACAGATAATGATGTTACTGCGACGCCTCTTCTCACTAACTGTATTTTCCCTGCATCTGTACCACTATATGGAGATAATTGTATTTGATATGGTATTTTCCTCTCTTCAGCTATATTTTTAATTATATTAAAAAGCTTTTTATTGGCAATCATACTCCCATCCATTATTCTTATGGCTGGACCTCTACCTAGAGATGTAATGGTATTTTCCGGAGATATTCCCGGCGTATCTGCAGCTATTGTTCCCTCTATAGCTATAGCTATCTTAGGATTTATATTATATGCAGCTGTTAATGCCCCCCTACATCCAACCTCTTCTTGAACAGAAAAAACAGCGTAGAGTGTGCCCGTCTCTATATCCTTAACTTCTTTAATTAATGAAACCAGTATGCCGCATCCAATTCTATCATCAAAAGCTTTTCCATAAATATATTTACCTCGTTCTTCAAATTCCTGTTTAAACGCTATTGGTGTTCCTTTATGAATACCTAGCTCTAATACCTCATCTTTATTTTCAGCGCCTATATCAATATATAAATCTTCTATCTTTAAACCTGTCTTATCTAATCCTGCTTTAGCTAGATGAGGTGGAATGGATCCGACTACTCCAGTTATATCGCCCTTGTCACCCATTACAGATACCTTTGATCCTATCGCTATCATCGGTTTTATTCCACCTAGATTTGCTATTTTCAAAAATCCTTTATCAGTGATATATTTCACTATAAAGCCTATTTCATCCATATGTGCATCAAGCATTAATTTAGGCTCTCCATCACCTATCCAAGTTATAAGATTCCCTAGCGCATCTATCTTATACCCATCAACATAGTTTTCTATCTGAGTTAAGATATAATCTCTAATCCTATCCTCGAATCCGGATGGCCCGGGCATCTCAGAAAGTGATTTAAAAACTTCGATATCCATTATTTACACCAATATTATGGATAACTATTTTAGTAATTAAGCTTAACTAGTTTTATAACTTATTTTTAACATTTAATAGTGTAGAAATAATATTAACAGTCAGTAAATTTGAATAAAAGGAAGGAAACACATTATAGAAAACTTATCTTTATTAATGCTAAAATTATTGTAGGTATTTTTCTATATGCTTTTTGAATACTTCTTTAAACACATTATATGCCCTTTCTCCATATAAGTATATAACTATCCTCTTAAGATTTCTAGCCATATCTGAAAATCTTATTATTTCTTTAACCATTATTTCTGCACATTTTTCATACGGGTATCCGAATACTCCTGTGGAAATCGCTGGCAGAGCTATGCTTTTAAGTCCAAGTTCATCAGCTTTTAGTAACGATGATTTTATTGCTGATGCTAATTTTAGATCCCCGTTTTCCTCACCGTATCTAGGTCCTACGGCATGAATAACATATTTTGCCTTAAGATTTCCAGCGCTTGTTATAGCAACAGATCCTGTAGGAACCGGTCCATGCCTCCTAATATATTCGTCACTCTCTCTTTGAATCTGATATCCGCCCTTCTTTACAATTGCCGCAGCAACTCCTCCACCATGTTTTAAAAATGAATTAGCTGCATTCACTATAGCATCAGTATTAGCTTCAGTTATATCCCCTTGAACTAGAAGAATCACGACTTTATTTAATCGAAAAGTTAACATAAAGATACCTTTATGCTCGATATCTCTAAGTTTTGAAATAGAGATGACATGCTACATAATGATTTTTAGATACCTCTATTAATTCCGGTTCTTTCTTCTTGCAAATATCTTTTACATAAAGACAACGAGGTCTAAACCTACAACCTTTAGGTAAATCTATTGGAGAAGTTACTTCTCCCTTTATCGGTATCTCTCCTATTTTTTCTCTAGGATCAGGAACAGGTACAGCTGAAATTAGAGCACGTGTATATGGATGTAAGGGATTATCTATAACCTCTTCGATGTCCCCTAATTCAACGATTTTTCCCAAATACATTATCGCTATTCTATCACAAATATATTTTGCTACAGCTAGATCATGTGTTATGAATAAATAGGTTAAATTATGTCTATCTTTTAGAGATAACATTAGGTTTAATATTTCAGCTCTAATTGACATATCGAGCATAGATACGGGTTCATCAGCAACTATAAATAATGGATTTAATATTAAAGCTCTAGCAATAGCCACTCTCTGCCTTTGTCCACCACTCAACTCATGTGGAAATCTATATAGAAAACTTTCGGGAGGTTTTAATTCAACCTCCTCTAACATTTTATGTACCATTTCCATTCTCTCCTCTTTATTACCTATTTTATGAATTCTCAGTGGCTCTTCTACTATATCATATATAGTCATTCTAGGATTCACTGATTCATATGGATCCTGAAAAATTATTTGCGCCCTTCTTCTGAAAGCCTTAATCCTATTTTCATCATATTCTAGGATATTTTCTCTATTAAATAAAATTTTACCGGCGGTTGGTTCTATTAACCTTAATATAGTTCTTCCAGTAGTGGTTTTACCGCATCCAGATTCCCCAGCTAAGCAAAATATTTCTCCTTTCAGTATTTTAAAGGATACTCCGTCAACAGCCTTCAAATATTTCTGAGACTTTCTCTTAATAACATCCAATATACTTCTTCTAACCAAAAAATATTTTTTAAGATTAAATACTTCAACTAAAGGTTTATTCAAGGCCCATCAACCTCCTAGATTCCATATACCTATGACATTTAACTAAATGATTTGAATTTACAGATACTATTTCAGGCTCCCTTTCACTGCAAATGTCTATTTTTAATGGACATCTTGGATGAAATCTACAGCCTTTGGGTGGAGCAAGTAGATTTGGGGGTACCCCCTTTATAGATTCTAGTCTTCTTTTCTTACCCTTAATATTTGGTACAGATGATAGTAGTCCCATAGTGTATGGATGTCGAGGAGATAAAAATACATTTTTAATATCCCCATACTCAACTATTTGGCCAGCATACATAACGGCAATTTTATCACTTAGCTCCGCAACCATAGATATATCATGAGATATAAGTATTATTGATAGGTTAAGCCTTCTTTGAAGAGATTTCAATAACTTTAATATCTGTGCCTGTACAATTACATCTAAGGCTGTAGTGGGCTCATCGGCTATCAATATATCTGGATTCAACGCTAAAGCCATGGCAATCATAGCTCTCTGACGCATACCTCCACTAAACTCAAAGGGATAATTATTTGCACGTGAAGGCTCTATTCCAACCATTTTAAGCAATCGTCGAGCTCTTTTCAAAGCATATTTTTTACCTACATTTTTATGTATCATTATTGCTTCAGCTATTTGGTCTCCGACTTTAATTACTGGATTTAATGCATTCATAGCCCCTTGGAAAACCATCGATATTCTTCTCCACCTAATATTTTTTCTAAATCTTTCCATATCCATTTTAAGAATATTAGTATTATTAAGCAATACCTCTCCGCCAAGTATTTTAGCATTATGTGGAAGTATTCTTAATAATGTAATCGCTAAACTACTTTTTCCACAGCCTGACTCCCCCACAATGCCAATAGTCTCCCCCTTATCCAAATTAAAGCCTATATTATCAACTGCATGCACATACCCCTTTCCTAAGATTTCATAGTACATTTTTAAATCCTTTACCTCAAGCAGCGTCATCCATATACACCGATACTTAACCTAAAATATATCAATAATATATTTAAATATTTTATTACCCTTATTTTAAAATATGTCTGAAGAAGAATTAATTTTACCATATCCATTTTCAAAAACCACTCTATATATAGTATTTATCATAACATTTTTTTCAACACTAATATCATTATATTTAGTGTTTAATACTACTATTATCGTCTTTATTTTAAGCTATCTTCTCTCCCTACTACTCCTATTTCTCCTAATAACTTTCTATAATTTTTATAATTTAAATAAGATAGGTAAAATTATAGAAAGAGAAGGACGATATATAATCGTGAAAAGAAAAAAGTCTAATTTACTCTTAAATCAGATTTCATTTATAATTATTACATTGGCACCCTTCATAGCATTTCTATTATTCGACCCAACGATAGTACTGGGATTAATCCTTGGTTCTCTATGCGCATGGGGATACTCTAGAATAATTTTATATTTTCATGTAAAAAATATTTGGGAACCAAAGCTTGGAGGAGAACTCGTTATATTTTTATCTCCAATAAGAGATGATCAAACCTTTGTAAAGGGAATTAAAGTAATCAAATATTAGGCTTAGTTACTATAAAATTAAATCTATATGATGACAATGCTTTTCCAAAAAATGTATCTACATATATATCTACGACTAATACTCCTTTAATGCTGGCATTATATAAATGTTTAGAATATTTAAAGTACGGTATTTTAAGTGAGATCTTTCTGACAAATATTTGGCCAGGCTGGACTTTAAACCCCTTTAATGCAAAGTTTTCGGTATATTCTCTAACCAAGTCGTTATCAAAAAATATTTTATAAGTTATCATAAGTATTTTTATCGTTTTTACTCCATTTCCCCCAATATCTATACTTGCATTTACAAATATACTTTCATTAAATCTGTATAGCTTTATACTATTCAAGATCACATCTAGCTTCTTAATAGACTCTACTTGAAAAAAATATTCGCTATAATCATATATAAGAAGCACAGTAAGGATAATGCCAGTAAAAATGAATAAAACTTCATTCTTCCTCAAATTTATTCACCAAAGTATTGTGAAAAGTATAGACCTATAAATAGAGATACGAAGGATAATGGAACATAAATGAAAAACATAAATGTAAAAATATTTTTGGCTATATAAATTGTAGCTATATCTGCAGATAAACTGCTAATAAAAATATCTATAGGTAAACGCACTATATATACGGTTAAAAATGCTGTAAGGAAAAGAACCCCTATGAATGATAATAATGCATACTTAATTTTTTGAAAAAGAGTCCCAAACATAAATGTAGAAAAGATGGATATAAGTATATTATAAGCCTCTCTTTGATTAAAAGTCCTGATAAAAGCTTGATGAAAAAATATGTATATATTTATAAAGAAATAAAGCATGACAAATATTATCTGTTTCTTAATTTTCAGCATCTCATTGACGCCTCACTCTTAGCTTAGGATTTAAAATCTCATCTAAAGCATGTCCAATTAAAACAAATGATAAAGCTAATATTGTGATCGCAATTCCTGGTGGAATAATCCACCACCACATAAATCTAAAGAACGCTCCAGCATATCTAGCACTGTATAGCATTCTACCCCAGGAGGGTACTGAAGGGTCTCCAAGATTTAAGAAACTTAGTGTAGCCTCTAAAAGTATTGCTCCTGGAACCCTCATTACAAGCGTTATATATATTATTGGTGTAAGCTGGGGTAATATATGTCTAAATATTATATATGTATCTGAACCTCCTATGGCTCTAGCCGCTTCTACATACATACTATCTCTTATAGATAAAACATATGCTCTAGTATTTCTAGCAAAACCCATCCAGCTAAATAACGCTATTAAAGCTATTTCTAAGAATAAACTTTTACCGATAAATACGCTTATAGCTATAATTAATGGAAGTATTGGAGTAAATAGTAATGTATCTGTAAAGTACATTAAAATCTGATCAACTATTCCTCCCTTATATCCAGCGACTATCCCCACAACTAATCCAACTGAAACAGATATTATTGAAGCGAGAACACCTACTATTAATGATACTCTTGTACCATATATTAGATTTGAAAATAAATCGCATCCCAGATTATCTGTTCCAAGCCATCCATATAATAATCCATATATTCTAAAATATTTTACACCTATACGAATATCTATCCTACCAGCTTCTTGAGAAATAGGCTGAATAAATACTTTCAAGTTTAATGTATAATTTCCCTTTTTATTAAAGATCTTCTCCCCCAAATCATCATAGGGTGAAAATCCTAGCTGTAATTTTAGGAAAATATCTCTCGCATCATATGTGGCTGGAGTATCCATTCTTGTTAGATTCATCGCTATTGATCGGCTATCATATACTTGATATATCTTATTATCTGGAGAAATTATATAGCACTTTATTCTAACATATCCAAAAATAGGACCATAATATTTAATTTCAAACGGTATTTTTCCCTCAAATCTCTTAGGTGGATCATAATCATATTTAAATGAATATTTAAACGAGTAAACCTTTTCCTCAGACAAACTACTATTTATAGTTATGTGTATTCCATCCTCACTAAGTTTTACTCCATTTAAATCATCTGTAAGCCAATTATTACCCCTAATATATAGGAAAATATTTCTAGGATAGTTTTTATACTTAGGTAGAATTGAAAACCATTCGGGAAGCGCATAGCTATCAGCCAAACCAGGTTTATTCGGATTATTAGGAGCTATAATTGGAGCAAAAATAGCTATAAATATGTATATTAAAAGTACTATAAATCCTATTAAACCAGTCTTATGGTATCTTAACTGACCCATAACATCTTTTACTCTAGAATACACTCTTACTGATCTCATCTTAATCTCACCCTAGGATCTATTAAAGCTATAACTATATCTGCAATATATAGAGATACTACTGTTAAAACTACCTGTATAAATAATACGGCTTGCACTACTGGATAATCAAACTGCATTGCCGCATCAAAAAGCCATCTACCTACACCATACCAGGAGAAAATCGTTTCAGCCACAACTGCACCAGATATAATTCCGGGAAATTCGATTGCCATTATGGTTATAACTGGACCAAGCACATTCTTCAATACATGTTTCATCATTATACTTCTCTCTGTAAGACCCTTAGCCCTAACAGTTACAACATAATCCTCTCCAAGCTGGGTTAGAAATAGGTTTCTTATAAATAGAGCATATCCCCCAACGCCTGCGATCAATAATGCTGAAAGCGGCATAGCCATATGCCATAGTATATCAGAAATATATCTTACTGGGTCACGTGGCGGGGGACGAGAGATCGTCCCAGCTATTGGAAACCATCTTAAATAGAAACCAAATATTAATAGTAATAATAATCCTATATAAAATAGTGGAAAGGCGCTGATAAATATACTTGAACCTATTACTGTTGCATCAAATTTTGTACCTCTCTTAGCTACAGCAAGTATTCCAATAATTACTCCAAGTATTATGGTTAATACAGTTGCTGTTCCAAGTAACAATATAGTATTAGGTAGTCTCTCCATTAATTCATCAATAACTGGTCGTCTTGTATAGAAGGAAAAACCTAATTGACCCGTAAAGAGGGATAAAACATATTTTACAAATTGATTAGATAACGGCTCATCTAATCCAAATTGATGTCTAATTATTTCTTTCTGCTCCTCGGTTAAATTTGGATTTAAAAAGAAAAAGGATGGGTCTATACCTAAAATATAGTATGGAAGCACCCTTAAAAGAAAGAATTGGAGTATGAGTGATGAAAATACGACTGCTAACCTATCAATAGCTCGTTTGAGCAGATATCTAACCATGCTAATACCTGCAACACTCATAATATATCCCCAATAGTTAAGGGAAATGTTATAAATGCATTCGGAATAAAAAAACGATAAAAATATTTATTTTTAACTTTCGCCTTTTTCTTCTTCCTCCTTACTAGTTGCTTCCTCTTTTTCCATTTCTTCCTCCTCTACTACTTGAGCCTTTCTCTTCATCCTCCACATATATACTGCTACCACTACTATGACTAATACTACTACTAATACTATATACGGTAAGTATTTCTGCCATAATGGTATTATTGTAACACTTATCTCAGTACTTCTCTTTAATACGCCTAAAGGTATTTGAGATGCAGCTGAAACTTTAACCTTATAATCTCCTTCAAGACCACTTGTATCTACGTCAGCCTTATATACACCTCCTCCGGTATGAGATGCTGTAAACGTTTTCACAGTCTTACCATCTTTCATAAACTCTATCTTTACTGTAGCATTTGTTACTACATTTCCAGTATAGTCTTTCACAGTAACTTCTACAGGTAATTTATCTCCAGAGTATACTGATTCTTTAGCAGTAACAGTTAAAGTTAAGGTCTTTTCTGGATGACGCTTCCAGTAATTTGGATTCCACGCAAGCAATATATACTCTCCAAGCTTTCTATCTTTAAATATATATGGACCTGTGCCTACTAGACATGTTAGTCCCTTGACCTTGGGATGTTCAACTTTGCTTGGATCCCATGATTCATATCCTCCATGTTGTTCAACAAGGGTCTTATTACCCCAGATATGTTCAGGCAATATTACAACATTTAGGTCATATAGATAAGCCCAACTTGTACCATTAATATATACTATGATTGTATAATTATCTGGAACCTCTGTTTTAAGCAGACTTTCAAAAGCCTTTGCATACATTTGTCTGGGCTTTGTCTCCTTTATAAGCCAATACGTGAAGTTAACATCTTTAGCCGTAAACGGAACTCCATCCTGCCATGTAACATTTTTTGCAAGATGGAATGTAATTTTAGTGCACTTAGATCCATCAAGTGTAGTTTCTTCAATACTCCATTTTTCAGCCAACCATGGCATGTCTGAAGATATTTGATCTGGATCGGCTACAAATAGGTTTTCGAGAACTAGACCGAGAACCTGCCATTCGTCTCCAGTTATCGCTGATAAAGGATTTAATATCCTTGGGTCTGAACCTAAAGCTTCTCTAAATCTACCACCAAATGGTTTAGGAATATGATGTATATCTAGATTTGTAAAGTAGTGGGCTCCACCAACTGGTTTAGAAAACACTACGCCAGCCACATCTATTCTATATCCAACATTACCTCTACCCATATAGATTGGAATATATGGTAATAGTTCAGCAACCTTTTCTTGGGCCTTCCATAACCATTTCTGAGCCTCAGTAATATTTGCTGTATAATAGAATTTCTCTAAATAATCGTCTAACTCTGGATCACTTATTCCCCAGAAGTTCCAGCTTCCACCAGTTCTAAATAACTCATATGCTAGGGTGGGAATCCTATCCCATCCTAGATATAATATAAAGGATTTGAATGTCTGTGCATATATTTGTGCGACTAAGGCTTGGAACTCTATTGCCTCAACCTCAACAGGTAATCCTATACTTTTAGCATCCTCAACTATATGTTGTGCTTCCTGGAATAACCATGGAGCCTGTTCTGCAGGAGGAACCTGTATATAGAATGTTGGTAACTCATTTCCGTTGGGATCATACCACTTTTTGTTTGCTTCATCGTATTTAAAGCCAGCCTTTAATAGCTTCTGCTTTGCAAGCTCTTTGCTATATGGATATGAAGGTACGTTTGGATTTGACCATGCACCAAAGGCTGGAGGAATTGGTGATTCGGTTGGATATCCGAATCCTTTAAATACTTCTCTGACAACCCATTCTCTATCTATTAGATGTGACATGGCTTGCCTTAATGCAGTAAAGTTCCATGGATATCTTTTCGTATTTATTCCAAGAAACTGTAAGTTAAATGTTTGATAAGATAATATATAGATATTTGGATCATCTTTTACTTCGTCTAATCTTGTTGCCTGTATATATGCTGTATCTAATTCTCCTGATTTAAATGACATTAACTCTGCATCGTAATCGGTTATGATTGGATATAAATATTCGTCTACCCTTGGACCTAGGGCTTCCCATTTCCAGTTCTCTTGCTCCTTTGGTACTGGTGCAGCAAAAATATTTATTGAAAATAGTAACGATATTACCATCATTGATATCAGTATTACGGATATTCTCCTCATACTCTTACCTCCTATAAATTGACAATATTTATATTCTTTCGTATTTATATATTTTACCATGATTTTTCATAAGATTTTTTAAAAAATTGGAAATATTTTAAAAAATGTATTATAAATTTGCAGAAGTAAATAAAGAGATTCCCTAGATATCATTTAGTAGCTTAAAGCAAAAATAAGACTATTGGTTGTAGATGAGTATGATAAAAATAAATCTAAAGGTGAACAAAAATTTTGGACAGGTACTGAAAAATATAGATTTAGAGTAAGATTTGATAATCCTTCTATACTTTTTAGAGTTATGAAGATATGCGTATATGGTGTATGGGGATACTTTGGAGATAAAGATACTGTTGGAAATCGTATATTTACTGTTGAAATCAGAGATCAAGATTTAAATCTAAAATATCTTCTTTTTTAGAATAAAAGTTTTTAAGGGATTAGAGAAATATTTATTTTGTGATAGAAATGAAGATCGGTATTTTTACAGTCTTATATAATGATAAAGATTTCGAAAGTGTTCTAAAATTTGTTTCTTCGATCGGATACGAGGCCGTTGAACTAGCTGCTTGGCGTGGGAGTAATCATTTAAATATTGATAAAGTATTGTCTGGAGGCGCTAGTGAGGTAAAAAATCTTGTTGAAAAATATGGTTTAATTATATCGGCTTTAAGTAATCATCTTGAGGGTCAACTTATACTTGGACCGCATGACGAATCTACCGATGAATGGTTTAAGGGCACTCCTGAAGAAAAAATTAAATATGGTATTGAAAGACTAAAGAAGACCATTGAAGCCGCATCTCAATTAGATGTAAATGTCGTTAATAGCTTTACTGGTATTCCAAATTGGTCTGCATGGTATATATTTCCACCCAGCTATGAAAAAATATATGAGGGATATTGGGAGCTATTTAAGGAAAGATGGCTACCTATTTTAGACTATGCTAAGGATCATGGAGTTAAAATTGCCTTTGAAACTCATCCGCAAGAACTAAACTATAATTTAGATACAGCCAAAAAACTTATAGAAGTTGGTGAAAAACATCCATCGCTTGGATTTAATTATGATCCAAGTCATTTTCTATGGCAACAGATGGATCCAGTAATATTTATTTATGAACTTCATGATAGAATATTTCATTCACATTTCAAGGATGTTGAAACTGTTCCACATCAGGTTGCTAGAACTGGAGTGCTTGCAACTGGTCCATGGAATAGAGTTGCCAGACCAGTTAGATTTAGAACAATCGGATGGGGTCAAGTGCCTTGGAGAAGAGTTATAACAGCATTAATAGAAACTGGATATAATTATGTAGCATCTGTTGAACATGAGGATCCTACGATGAGTAGAGACTCTGGAGTAAAACTTGCAGTAGAATATTTAAAGCCGTTACTTAAAATAGAACCTCCGGAAGTAAAACCTTGGTGGTAAAATTTATTTTTTAACTATTTCTATAATCTCATATTCCTTTAAATAATCTAATTTAAATCTTATTCCTTTGTTTGTTTCTATAAAATCTAACTTCTTCCCAGATTTATGTGCATATATTTTTTCAACTGAAATGTTATTTAAACATACTTCGATATTCTTTATTGGAATGACCTCTCTAATGGGTCTCTCCATACCCCCACTATAGTTTATCAAAAATATGTATATTGACATCTCATTACCTCTAAATTCTACTTCAACGCTTCCAGGAAGATTTTTAAATCCTAGTTTTAATGTTTCCCAAGGGTAAAATTTGTTAAAGATTTGAAGATATTCCGGAAATCTATTTCTCCAGTAGGTTTGAAAATAGTTTCCAGAAAAATATATACTTTTATTATTGTATAGTATTGCCGGGTCTTTATACCCCTCTATAGGATTGTATACTCCTCTTCTCTTCTCAATGAAATATCCATATATATTACATCCGATATTCTCTACTTTCACCTTATAAGGCATTGTTGGAATATATTTTTTCTCATCCGGAAGGTATATGTAATCATAGAATGGGTTTTCGTCAAGCTCGATATAATTTAGTTTTAAGACATTTTTTAGAGCAAAATTTCCTCTAAATCTACCATATTCATTATACAGGGATGTAGTCATACTTGAATAAATTCTTCCACCTTTCTCTATAAATCTCTCAATATTTCTCGCCACTATATCATTCATGAAAGCTATATTTGGCAATACTAATACATCATATTTTTCTAACCTATTTTCAACGAGGGTTCTCTCATTAATTAAATCAAATGGGATATGAAGTCTATAAAGAATTTCACATGCACCATATAATGAATATATAAAACCTCTCTTATTTCTCTTTTTTATAGAAAAAATATTTAAATCTAGAGGTATATCTATGTCAAAATATATGTCAGCGGTTCTTTGAGAAAAGACTATAGCTGTATTTGCAAGAGAAAAAGTTTCACCTAAACCCTCTATATTTCTAAAAAATCTTATCTCATCTCTTAATACATCTCTATAAACATCTTTAAGTATTGGATAATGATAGACAAAATGTGGACTCGATCCATTTGAAATAATAGAGGCTAGTAGGAGTCTTATCTCTGGGGATGTAAGTGGATATGCACTCCAAGGTTTGTATGCTATATCACTGAAAATCACAGAAGATTTTCCGAGAGACGCTGCCTCAAGAAACTTTGATGTAATACTCGTTCGACGAAAGTTATTGTCTGGATCTATTAGTCTTCCACCTATAAATCCTCCCTCAGCTCCAATTAAGTCTTGAACATCAATCTGGGTTGAGACATCTCTACCATGAATCCAGTTTGCTCGAGGATGACCACCATTCATATAAACCATTATATTTGGATTAATTGAGTGTACAGCGTCCCTAAAATCCCTTAGAAATTCCTTAAGACTATTATATTTAAATTCCATAAACCTAGTATACTCCTTTGAAGTCCATTCATCCATCCTATATAAATCTAAACCATACTCTTTCAACGCTTTCTCTCTACAGAAATTACAATAACAGGTATCTTCAAAAAATACTGGTCCATCTAAAAATATTCCATCAACATCGTATTTTCTGGCGATCCTCATTGAAACATCTATTATCCAATTTCTCCAATTACTATTCATACATGGAGTGACACTTTCAGGCAAATCATATAATCCCGTCTTAAATGTACCGTCAATTCTTTTTTGAAGCCATTCTGGATGAGATTCTTTAAATCCTTCCGGATACCAATGAACGTTTAAATATAAAAATATCTTTACACCATATCTATGTGCTAAGTCAAGATATTCTCCGAGGAAATCTCTCCTCACAACAATATTTTCATCCTCTATCGAAAAATATGCATATAATTTCTTCTGACCCCTTCTAATAAATCCAGAGATACCCGGTAAGTGTTGCCAGTTAAACCCTATCTCAGAAATAAGTTTAGCGAGATCCTCAGCATTAAGATCAATAGGATACCATTCAATGTCTCTACTATCGCCTATAAATAAAAGTCTGTTCAATTTAATCCCCATAGTAGAATAAGTTTTAAAGATATAAATTTAGTTTAATATTAGGTAAAATATTTAACTCACTATATCCATAGAAATTCATATGAGCTATAACGTATTTATATTGACATTTATAACGATATTTTTAGCTGAACTAGGTGATAAGACACAAATCATTACATTTTTATGCTCTACACAGACTAAAAAACATTTTTTTACATTTATTTCATCAACGTTAGCATTGGCTTCCTCCACCTTTATATCAATGTTTTTAGGCGGAATTCTAAGATACTGTATTCCAATAGATATTATAAACATATTAGGAGGACTTATCTTCATATTCATCGGACTATTTTCTTTGAGAAGAGAAAAAGTAGAAGATGGGATTAAAAAACTTCTCTCACCACTATCAATATTTATGCTGATATTTATATCAGAGATTGGAGATAAAACTCAAATAGCGTTAATTACACTTATGTTAAAATACTATAGTTTTTGGGAAATATTTTGTGGAGCAATGCTTGGATTTATTCTTATAAATGGATTAGCAGTAATTATCAGTAGAAAGACTGCAGACAAGATTTCTACGAAAAGAATCAATATAATATCATCCCTAATATTTATAGGTATAGGTATTGTTATGCTAATATATTATTGACATCAGTCTTGCCGGGTTTCCTCATTCCTCGGTTCGCTGAAGATTCATCACAAGATAATTAAATTATCCCTATATTTTTAAAATAGCTATAGCCTCATTTAATATTTTCTCTACAATCCTATAACTTAAGCCCGTCTCTATAGAGATCTCTTCAATAGATTTATCCCGAAGATCTCTTACTAAAATAATGTTTTTCTCTACAAGTCTTTTTATGACATCATATTTAACTGACTTTAAAATCGTTATTGGATATAGTTTCTTATCCTCAATCATTTTTTCCAAACTCATATCTTTAGGATGCCGCCATCCTATTAATTTTACATTCATACATTTCCCATATCTTACCGCTTCTTTTGAAAATCTTGTATTTGAAACAACCCATACCTCATTAAAATAGGAAGACAGATCTAGGAAACGTGCATAAGTATAGAGAACGACTTTTAGATCTACATATATTCCCGGCTCACTGTGATGCTTACATTCAATCATAATTCTTTTACCATTCTTTTTTGCAAATACATCTATCTCGTGCTCGACGCATTTACCCTTAAATATTAGATTATTCTCAACATCATAACCATATTCTCTGAGAATATTTGCAAAAAATTTTTCGAATGGAAATCCAGATGGCCCTAATATCATTATAGATCTTTTCAAATCATATTTTGCGGCAAAGCGTGGATACTTCTTTATCAATATTTCGAGACATATATTATAGATCTCTCTCGTAGAAATTCCATTATATACCTTTTCTTCAACTTCATCTGCAACCTCTTCAGCTATATCTATGGGTGTCCCAGCTCTAACTAAAGATGAAATTATCTTAAACTTATTAAATGGCTCCTTATCTCCAGACGCCTTAACAACATATATTTTTTTATTCATATCTCCACCAATGTCTAGTCAAACCAACCATATTTATATCCAGTTTCATACATAACTAGAATATTTTTTATAGGTGTTATTGGTTGAATATTGTGGCATGGAGCCAAAATATATCCTCCATCTTTTCCAAGAACTTTTATATTATATATAACTTCATTTTTAACCTCTTCTTCAGACCCAAATGGTAAAGTGTGCTGGTTATCTACTGCTCCATGAAAAACTACTTTATCTCCAAATTCTCTTTTAAGCTCCTCTCTATCCATTCCCTTGCATCTCCATTGAATTGGATTTAATATATCTATACCTGCTTTAATCATATCTGGAATTATTTTTCTAATAGCTCCATCACTATGATGAAAAACATATACACCATGTTGATGGGCTAAATCTATCATTCTCTTCATTCTAGGAATAAAGAATCTACGTATCTGTTGAGGAGAATATAATAGGTCATTCTGTCCTCCAAAATCCTCTGCAACATAGCTTAGCATAATTCTTCCACCAGCCTCCTTATAAATCCTCCTAGTATTTTCATAGCAGAAGTCAAAGAGTATGTCTAAACAATACTCAACAATATCTGGATGACGTATAAGATCAATATATGCTTGCATTTCTCCCCTTAAATGTTTATATGTTAAAAATGGTTCGGATCCTCCACCGACTATTGGATAATTCTCTATATCTTTAATCTGATCTCTAATTACAGAATAATCGAAGAGATCTACAGTAGGCCACTCATAGTTTTTTTCGATCTCCTTTATAGACCTATATTTCGCCAATGGATGATAGATACATTCATTGTATATGCCAGCTCCATAATTTACAGGCTTATATTTACATCCATATATATCTGTATTTTTAGGTAGTGGTGGACCAATATATTTAGGACCTACATGAAAAGCCTTATCTATATGAAGCTTCTCATAAAGTTCTATCTCAGACTTACATTTAAGATGCTTCATAAGCATTTGGGTAACTTCTCTAGTAGCCCAGTAATCCATTGGAATTCTATCAGCTTTTTCACGTTTAAGGATCGCTAGCCATCTCTGTCTAGGTGTAAGGCTTTCGGACACAACGAATCCCTAATTCTATTTAATTTCCTCAAGTATCTTTAATATATTTTTAATACATATTTCTGACGCTATCTCTCCCATCTCAGAGAATTCTGCACCTCCAGGCTTAACAACTTGTTCCTCACTTAACTGTTTTTTAGGTCTCCAATGGGTTTCTAGCGAAACGTATCCCTCATATTTATCTCTAATAAGTGCTTTAAACTGCTCTCTATAATTCACTTCGCCTTCACCTACAGGTCTAGCCTCATGTTTGCCAGATTTTCCTCTTCTTACACCATCTTTAACATGCATATGAACCATATATTTTTTAGCATATTCATATCCAGTTGGGTATGGCTCTTCTTCATATGGGTCAAACAGATCGTTTCCAGGATCCCATACTGCTCTCACATTTTTTGAATTAATTTTCTTAATAAAATAGTCTAGATATCTGCCATTTGTCACAAAGGTTGAAGGCTCGTTTTCGATTGCAAGTATAATTCCCTCGGATTCAATTATATCTAATGGTTCTCTAAACTTTTCTAATATTCTATCTATATAGTCTTCAATTCTACCAATTCTCCAAAATGTAAAACCTCTTATAATATTTGTATCAAGACTCTTTGCAAGAGAAATACAGTTTTTAAGAATCATTATATGTTTACGATATTCTTCCCTACTATTTATATCTGCCTTAAAGAATGGAGACGCTATACAACTTATCTTTAAACCATATTTATTAATAATCTTCTTTATATCATTTATATTTGATAAAAGTTCTTGGGGAGGCTTATTCCATACAGTACGTATCTCAATACCTTCTAAACCATATTTTACGGCAAATTTAGCAACCCTTTCCAAATCTTGAGAAACCTCATCAGATATAACTGAAAGCTTAAACATGTTTTCACCAAGATATTAGAATATTAAAACTCATATAATAATATTATTAATAATAACATAATAGACTAGCTTACTATAACTAATTGGAAACTTGTAAAAATTTAAAAATATTTGGTACTAAATTTATTTATGAGGTATTAATTTTACTATCCTGATCCCCTTTGCTGGAACTTCTATCTCAAATATAGCTTCACTTTCAATTATTTCTGGCTTATCTTCAGTTATTAAGACTAAATGTTTTAGTGATGGCTCCATTATTAAAATCTTATACTCTTTCTCCAATATATTTAAGGGAACAGTAATTTCAAGAGTAATATTTTTCTCCCCTAAATTATCTAAAACTGTTGTGATTAAATTTTCCCTAATACTTGTTGCATAATATAACTGACTTATATCATGTCCTGATCTTACACAGTTCCAGTATCTTCTGGCACCATGAAAAAGTTCACTCCATGCCATCCAACATTCAAATACTTCTCTATTCTTAACTTCCCCATCAGGAAAGATTAATCCAAATCTATCCTGATGTTCACCCTCTACAAGATTCCAATCAACCATAATAATGTTTACAACTCCATTATGTATTAAACCGGGCAACGCATTTCTAACAAACTTATAGCCTAAATCATGACCCCATTCATCTACAGCTACCTCAATATTATATAATTCCTTTCTATCAAGTAAGGTTCGTAAATGTTCGGCTGCTATCCAAGGTGAGTTAGGATTAGAATTATTATATTCATAAGGATGATATCCTAAAGCATCAATCCATTTAAATATATCCTTATTATCTGTTAATTTTTCATAGTAAGGCCAAGCCTTTTTGGGAAGTCCATGAGTCTCAGCATCCCATCCAACATAGTCCCATGTATGGTTTCCACTAAGTATTACATATGAATTTGGATTATTTCTTTTAATGGCTCTGCCATATCTAAGAGTATATTCGAAGAAACCTTTCCAGCTACCACCATTTCCAAACCAATGTGCATCCCATTCCCCTAATCCTCTATAGAGTTTAACCCAGTCTCTAGTCTGTTTAACATGCCAGGTTATAAAATCTTCCCAAACATCATAATCTACTAAATCTCCTCCAACCCAATAGTCATGAAAATGTATAATCTTTCCACATCCAGATCGCCAGATAGGGTTGCTGGCTTTTCCAGTCATAACATACTTTGAATTCCATTTTGGAATTCCCCAAATATTAGACATTGGTTTTAATCTAATATTAGTATAAAGTTCCTTCATCTTGGCCCAACGATCGGGCAGTATTCTTCTACCTTTTACAACCTCTATCTCATGGTGACCTACATTACAACAATCAAAGTCAATCCAGTTAAGAGGATAAACTCCTTCCTTAACCCTTAAAACATTAACCGCTGAACGTAAATTTCCGAAAAGCCACATATTTCCGCCGGGTAATATTTCTCTAAGTTCTATGAAATCTATCTTCGCCTCACCTCTCTTTAAGATTAAGGTTAAAATATTCTCTCCTATTCTTTGAAAACGCTTGGGTAAATAACAGTTGACAGTCGCATCAAAATATTTATGTAGCCATACTGCAGCAGGCTTATATTCATGCGAATAAATTCTCTCCTCATTCAAATATAACTCTATAAATAATGGACTGCCACATGGAACTTTTAATAGTCGAATATAGATTATTGATTCTTTTATCTTATCCTGCTTCCATGTAATATTAAATGGTGCATCAGAAATAACTTCGAATGGAAAAGTCTTCCACTCTCTCTTAATCCAATTAGATGGAACCTTTACTAAGTCCTTTATTTTCGATCCAAACTCATTCCAATTTCCATTTCTAATTCCAATACGCCATATAATGGGATACATATATATCCTCCATCATTAATACTGAAATTTTAGCTGTATTAAATTAATGTATATTTAATAGAATATTAAAAGTTAATACTGATAAAAATTAATTCCATAATGTTGATTAATATGATTAAGAATGGATTTATTGTTTTTGAAAAGCCTAGAAGAGTTGTTATAAAGTACAGAGATTTACCTAAACCTTCTGGTAAACAGATATTAGTAAAGACTAGTATGACATTGATTAGTACTGGTACAGAGCTAACTGTTTTAAGTGGAGATTTTCCTCCGAAATCTGCTTGGGCTGAATACGGTAAATATCCATTTATACCCGGATATTCTAACGTCGGTATAGTTGTTGAAAAAGGTAGAGAGGTAAAGGATATAGATATTGGTGATAGAGTTGCTTCTACTGCCCCTCATTCACAGTATGCTTTAATATCGAGTAAAGATGTTGTTAAAATTCCAGATAAAGTTTCTGATGAAGAAGCCGTATTTCATACTATAGCAATCATTGTGATGAATAGTGTTAGACTTGCCAGAATCAGTTTAGGTGACTGTGTTATTGTCATGGGTGTTGGATTACTGGGTCAATTCGCCATAATTTTCAGCAAGCTATGTGGAGGATTCCCGATAATTGCAGTAGACTTATCTGAAAAAAGACTTAGATTAGCAAAAATTTCAGGTGCAACTAAAACTATTATTGGAAACAATATATATGATAAGATCTATGAATTAACTGATGGAAGGTTTGCAGATATAGTTTTTGAAGTTACTGGAAATCCAAAGGTTATTCCTAAAGCAATAAGACTTTTAAGACCTCTTGGAAAATTCATTGTTTTAAGCTCTCCTAGAGGACCAACATTATTAGATTTTCATGATGAAGTTAATAGGCCTAGTAGAATTATTATCGGAACACATAATAGTAGTCATCCACTTTATGAAACTCCATATAATCCTTGGACAATGAAGAGAAATAGAGAGCTTTTCTTTAAACTTTTGGAGAATAAAATAATTGATGTAAAACATTTGATAACACATAGATATTGGTGGATGGATGCCGATAAAGCATATTCAATGCTTTTAAAAAATAGGACTCAAGCAATGGGAGTAATATTAGATTTTAAAAAATAAATTTCCTATATTTTTTGCATATAAGCTTTATATTAGATTTATGCATGGATTAAACACATATTTCAGTTAGGAGCAATATAAATATGCCTGGAGGCAAATACGACTTCAATTGGGCTTAAGCCGATCATCCTGCTCGCTAAACTCAAATAAAAAGTGAAACATATTAGTAGAGCAATGGCCATTTATTTTATCTTATACGTAATCTTAGGTGGATATATGTAATCTATATATTTCTCTTTAACTTTAGCCTTTACAGCATCATTTCTATGCATATATATTCTATATCTGAATAGTTTTTCTAAACCTTTTTCTATTAACAGATTTCCTGTGCCTGATTTAGCTTTAATGAAATGTTTTAATCCAAATATATTTGCGGTCATTAATCCATAGTTTCTTACATGCCAGTAGGTTGGACTTCTAGGATTTCCTATATAGTCAAATAAAGCTATACCATACTTTTCTCCACCAAGATATCCCGTATAATCACACCAGAAAGCTTTTTTACCCCAAGTCTCCTCCTCATTTATACCTCCATATGAATTTGTAATTCTACCATATCCACTTTTTACAGTCATTGTAGGTGCAACTCTAACTGAAATTATTCCAGCCTCCTTAGTATCTCCTAGAATAATATCAGTATAGTTTGAAATTAATTTCACATCATAATCTATTATCCATTCCCTTGTAGAAATATTCCATATCCTAATTCTTCTAATTTCATCTAAAAGCTTTTCTCCCGTACTACTTATCCATATGTTTGAAGCCACTATTTCTGAAAAGACTTTTCCTGAAAAACGTTTTAGAAAAACTTTATGCCTAATATAGCCATGACCCTCATGTTCACTCCAAATATCTACTCCATTCACATCTCCATGAGCTGTCCAGAGCGATCTATGATGTATATGATCTTTGGGACCATCTTCTGTAATACTTATACCCTTTGGAGCATTTAATGGATATAGATATGGTTTAGCTATATTTCCGCCAAAAATATATGAGGTAATTAGAAAATCTCCACTAAGAATATCTATCCTACCATTTTTTTCTATAAGCTTCATATCTATTCCAACATCACTTTCATCATGATTTATATACAATATATATCTCTTTGAAAGATTTTTCTCAAGCCTATCAATTATCCATGAAAAAGCATAACTTTCTTCAAGCTCTTCAAACTGTACTGGAATATTCTTATTTAAATCTAAATCATTTAAATATGCCGCTTCTATTCCCTCACCTATCTCATTTTTAGGAATTAAAAGAGTTATAGGAGTATTCTCTCTATCATGATATCCTGCATTAACATTAATCTCGAGAACCTTCATAATACCCCCAAAAGATTAAATTTATATTCGACTTAAAAATCTTCTTAGATTTTCTATACTTTTCTTAGCAATATTCTCTGGTCCTGGAGTAAAGTCAAACACCTCTACTGAGAGGTATCCATCATAGTTTATATCTTTTAAAGCCTTTAATACCTCAATATAATCTGTATTTCCAAATCCAGGCCCAAGCTTATTGTCATCGTTTGCGTGGAAGTGTACTAGATATTTACCCGAACTTCTGATAATATCTCCAATAGATTTTTCCTCGTCATTCATACTATATACATCTAGAATTAATTTAAATGAAGGACTATTAACCTCCTCTATCATTTTTATAGCTTCTTCAGCAGTATTTATAAAATTTGTTAAATGTCTAGCCAATGGTTCTAACGCTATAATTGAACCATAGTTTTCAGCAAATCTACTTGCTTCTTTAAAGACTTCTTTAGCCCAGTTCCATGCCTTCTCTCTTGAAACATCTTTTAAAACAGATCTTTGATTAGGTGAACCAAATACAAGTATCTTACCACCTATATCATGGTTAAATTTTATCAACGCCTTTAAATATTCTATCGTCTTTATCCTCACCTTTTCATTTGGATGAGATATGTGCAGTCCTTCAGGCTTTACTAAAAGCCAGTGTAAACCAACAATTTTAACACCATATGTCTCACTTAACTCTTTAATCTCTCTCCGTTTCTCCTTATTAATCGTACTTACATCATCAGCTAGAGTAAATGGAGCGATCTCTAATCCATCGTATCCTAGATTAGATATAAATTTCATAATTCTCTCTAAACTCCATCCCTCAAAAAGCTCATTGCATATGGATATTTTCATAGATTCACCTATATTTTAATTTACAATAATAGTCTAATATTTGTTTAGCAAAAGTTTTTCTGCATTTTTAAAAAATATTTTCTTTCTATCATCTATAGATAAGCTTGAATACTCTATTTTAAGTAAACTGCATTCTGGATAGATTACTGGATAAGCTGAGCCAAATAAAATTCTCTCTATACCAAGAATTTTTACCAGAAACTCTATTCCTTTAAAAGGATGGTAAAATGATGTTTCCAGCAATATATTTCTTCTATCCTTAACATATCTCACAATATCTAAAGTTTCGCCATAGTTTAAATTTGTAACAACTATTTTTAAATTCCTATGTTTTTTAGCCATTTCAGCTAAATCTGATAAATTAAAACCTATTTTTTCACCCCAATTTAAACGATATTGAAAGAATATCGGTATATTTCTCTCTTCAGCAAATCCAAGTATTTCTTCAAAATTTCTATCGTTTAAAGAAAAGTTATGAAAACCTGGAGTAAATCTAAAGGCTTTAAACAAATCTACTTTAATTAATTCCTCTATAAGCTCTATTATCCCGGGATATTTTGGATCTACAACTATTGTAGCAAATATATTTTGCTTATCCTTAATATTGTTGATAAAATTGCTATATATTTCCTCATATTCTTTATAGAAATAGCAATCTATTGGGGTTATTAGTAAATGGGTTATCCCCCTCTTCCTTAAATCTCTTATTAAACCATCTACATCTATATGATATCTACTATACTTACTATAATATACGTTTACATCAAAAATCAATTCCATCCGCCTTTCAATAAAAGATTATAAGCATTTTCGTATAATATCATCTTCTTCTCCCTATCCGAAATATCTGCACCCAAAACTTTTCCCAAAGACACTGATGGATCCTGATATGGTATATCGCTTCCATATAAAATTCTCTCTGCACCAAGTTCTTTAACCGCAAACTCAATCATACCTTTATCACATACAGATGAAGATATTTCTGCATAAATATTTTTAAAATCCTTTACCCTCAATACACCTTCCCTCCAATTTAGGCCGCCCATATGATACATTATTATCAATGCATCTGGAAACTTTTCTGCAAGCCTAGAAACCTCTATTCCACCATCATATGAATGAATCATCAATGGAACATTAATTTTAACAGCTTCCTTTACGATTTTAATAGTCAATTTATCTAGCATAGATATTTTAAAGTAGGTGGGATGAAGTTTAACTCCTCTAAACCCATATTTTAGAACATATTTTCTAAGCTCCTTTACAGCCTCATTCCCATAGTATGGGTTAACAGCTACAAGTCCCATAATTTTCTCAGAATATCTTTTAACAATTTTTAATAACTCTCTATTTCCTATACTGAAATCGGTATAGAGACTCGTTAGAGAGGAAACAAATGAAAACTCGATATTAAACTTATTCATCGTATCAATAAAATTTTTCGCATCGACTCTCATTAAAAATCTTTGATCACCCCCTATATGGGCATGAACATCAATTATCTTAAAAACATCTTTCCTCAGCATATAAAACCAACCCCATATAAAACGACAATATTTAGCAAATAAATAACCAATATATATCTTTTAAATTTAATAACATAGTGGTGTCATTAATGATAGATATACATACACATATTGGCGAAATATTGTCATGGTCACCATATCTTATTGGAAAAGTATATTCAGACCTAAACGATCTATTAAAATACATGGATAGCGTTGGAATAGATATAGCCGTTCTTTTAGCTGTACCAGGATATATAGAGACTGATGGAGAAATATTTTTGTCAGATAGAGTTTTGAAAGCAGCATTAAAATATCCTGATAGACTTATACCATTCTGCGTAGTTGATCCACGTACTCAAAGTTCTATAAGGAAGATGAGAAAATATTTTAGGAAAGGTTGTAGAGGAATAGGAGAGTATAAAGTTAAATTATATATAGATGATAAACGTGCACTAAGACTATACGAGCTTGCAGCTGAAAAAGAAGTACCTATACTTATACATATGGATAACACATTTAATCCAGATATATATAGGTTTGAAAAAATATTAGATAATTATAAGGAAACTATCTTTATAATGCATGGTCCAGGATGGTGGAAACATATATCTGGTGATGCTGGAAAGGATGTTTATCCCAAAGGCAATATAAAGCCTGGAGGAAAAATGCTTAAAATTCTCAGAAAATATAGAAATGTTTATGCAGATATATCTGCATTTTCAGGATTAAATGCATTGAGTAGAGATAAAAATTTTTCAAGAAAATTTTTAGAAAATTTTCAGAATCAAATACTATATGGAACAGATTTTCCATGCTTAGCAAGCGATGGAAGTCAGTTTGGACCAAATAAAAAACACTTAAACTTATTGAAAAACTTAGGTTTGTCGAAAACGGTTTTTGAAAAAATTGTTTTTAGAAATGCTGAAAAAATTCTTAAATTAGCATAATTTGGTGTTAAAATTTGCCGAATGTATTTGATGAAAAAATTTCTAAAAACTATTGTTCAAACTGTGGTGCATGTGTATATATTTGTCCTACAGGAGCCTTAGTAAAAAATGTAAATCTACCACAGTTTGATCCAGAGAAATGTATAGACTGTAGTCTATGTATAAATATATGTCCATCAAATATTAGTCTTCAAGTAACAAATATCGAGGATTTTAAAATAAAGGGATATGCTGTAAAAACTACAATCGATGAAATTAAGACTAGAGCTCAGGATGGTGGAGCAGTTACATCATTTATATTGACAGCATTAGAGGAGAAATTAATAGAATACGCATTAATATGTGGAGGTAGTATATTTAAACCAGAACCCATGATAACAAATAATTTTGAAAAAGTAATTAGTTCAGCTGGATCAAAGTATTTTTATGCTCCCATATTGGCTGAACTTAATAAAAATATTTTAATAAAAAATTCTATCGGAGTTGTCGGACTTCCATGCCATCTAAGAGCACTAAGAGAAATTGAGAAAATTATTAAGAGAAATATAGAATTGAAGATAAGCTTATTTTGCTGGAGAAATTATTTCTATAAATATTTTAGGGAAATTATATCGAAAGTAGGTATAGATAATATTCAAGAAATATTTAAAATAAGAATCGTTCAGGGAAAATATATTATAGAGAAAAATGATGGAGATATGGTTAGTATTAATGTAAAAAACATTGCAAAATATTCGAGTAAAGCATGCGATAGATGTGGTGAACTCTTCTCGTTAAATGCAGATATAGCTGTAGGAGATATAGGATCAGATATAGGATGGTCTACAGTAATAGTTTTAACAGAAAAAGGTGAGAAAATTTTTAAAAAATGTTTAGAGAAGGGATATATAGTGTCTAAACCATTAGCGAGTGATAAAATAGATTTAATTAAAAAAATGTATAAACGAAAAAGAAAAAGAATTGAAAAAAATTAATATTATTTTAATCCCTTAAAATACTCTAGCTTCTTTAACATAAATTCGTCTATAGCTTTTTTACCTAATTTGGCCCGCAATTTTTTTGCATAAAGCTTAAAATCAGCTATTTTAACAGGTTTTCTACCAAGCATTTCAGAGTAATAAGCCGCATCAACTATTGCTATACTCTCTAATCCTATATTTTCATCTATCATTGGCTTTCTATTCCTAAGTATTGAGAGACACATATTTCTTATTTCGGCCTCAAATGTAGATACCCATTTACTCTCTATCTCAATTCTCCGTCTATTTCCATAAGCATCATAGATTGACAAATACTCTTTATTACCCTCAAACTCCCATTTAATATATCCCTTTGACCCTATCACAATATAGTCTGGAATATTTTTATATATCCATGAACCCTCTACAAGAGCTGTAACCCAACCTCTATCACCCTCATACCTTACACTTATAACTCCTTCATCCTCGACCTCTATTTCCCTCAGCATTCCACTAATATTTCTAAATCCAGCTCTAATCGATAATCCATATGGATTTAGACTTTTAACTTCAACTGGTTTTAGATCAAATCCAGATATATACCATGAAACGGTTACTGCATGAATACCATTGTCAAGCATAGCACCGCCGCCACCTATATACGGAGACCAGAACCATTCTCTCCCTTCGGGACCTCCATGAGATGCGGGAATAGATATAAATAATAAATCTCCTATTTCTCCACTCCTCACAAGCTTCATACTTAAATAGTAGGGTGGAAGATATATTAAGTTCTCATTATATTGGAAATACTTTCCAGAATCTTTTACTGCATCAACTACATCTAGAGCCTCAATATATGTTCTAGCTAGGGGTTTTTCAACCATTACATTGAAACCATTGTTTAAAGCGTCTATAGCTATAGATGCATGGTACTTATGTGGTGTACATATATCTATTAAATCTAAATCCTCTTTGGAAAACATTTCACTATAATCCCTATAGTATCTTACTTCTTTAACCATTTCTCTCAGATTGCCAGCCCTTTCTCTATCTCCTTCCTCTTCAATTTTTTTAGCCTTTTCGAAATATTTTTTAGTTAAAATATTTTTAGTTAGTTTAAGCGAGGTATCACTTGGATCAGCTATGGCTATAATTTCAGCTTCCTTAACATTTACATAGCCTGGTAAATGTGCTCCTCTAAAAATACCCCCAGCTCCAACGATTCCGACTCTGACCTTATCCATGAGAAACCACAATTCTAGAATACAATTGTTACTCTCTTACCAGTTTTAGCCGATTCCACTATAGCGTCCATAATAACGTTATTCCTATAACCATCCTCAAATGTAGCTCCTAGAGGGGCTATAGGCTTATCATTTACAATCGCATCTAAGAAATGGTAGATTTCATTTAGAAAAGTATGCTCCCATCCAATAATATGTCCCGGAGGCCAATAATATTTTATGTAGGGATGCCTATCCCCATCCGTTATAATTATATTATGCCATCCCTCGATCTCCTTTATAGGCTCCTCTTTCCAATAAACATATAGTTCATTAAGTCTTTCTAAATTAAATTCGATGGAACCTTTCTCTCCATTTATCTCAAAATTATTATAGTTTTTACGTCCAGTTGCAAACCGAGACGCCTCTAGTGTACCTATAGCTCCGTTCTCAAACTCAACTGTAGCAGCAAAGGCATCTTCAACAGTAACTTTACCTTTCTTAGACGGTTCTTCTGGTAAAGGTCTCTCCTCAATAAATGTTTTCATAATACCTGTAACAGCCTTCACTTCACCCACAATATATCTAGCTAGATCTATTATATGACTACCCAAATCTCCTAATGGACCACTACCAGCCTCTTCTCTTTTTAACCTCCATACTAATGGGAAATTAGGGTCAACTATCCAGTCCTGTAGATATCTAGCTCTAAAATGATATATTCTTCCAAGCAATCCCCTTTTAACAATATCTCTCGCTAAAGCTACTGCAGGCACAAACCTATAGTTAAAAGCAACCATAGTTTTAACGCTGGATTTTTTGGCGACATCCCATATTTCTCTAGCCTCCTCTCCAGATCTAGCTAACGGCTTCTCACATATGACATGTTTCCCATTTTCAATAGCCTCTATTGTGGGATCTTTATGCATCTTATTTGGAAGACAATTATCAACCACCTCTACCCCGGGATCCTTTACAACCTTCCTCCAATCCGTCTCATACCTCTTATAGCCAAATCTAATTGCAGCCTCCTTAACCTTCTCCTCAGTTCTACCGAATATAACAACTAGCTCCGGAATAGCTGGAGCAGGCCAAAAGAATATTGGGATGTCGTGATATGCATGTGTATGAGCTTTACCCATGAAAGCGTATCCAAGCATTCCAACTCCAATCTTTCTAATATTATGTCTCATTAAAATCGCCTATAATATTTTTCATATTTCTATTAAAATTTTAGACTAATATTTTTAATTAATATTTTATATCTATCTCTAACTCCTCACCATGAACCATATTAATTTTTTCTACAGATTTTATCAGAACCTTTCCATCAATATTTTTCCATGAAATATCTATCCTATTCCTATTTAAATAGGCCTCTATACTCTTTATATTTCTGCCTAGAGGTATTTTTAGACCCACTTGATTTAACGATAAATTACCATATTTCAGTATTAATTTATTCACCTGCTCATTTTCCGTTCTTTTCTGAGTAAATAAACCCCATCCAGATCCTGTTGAAAAAAATCCTCTAAAATCATCGTAATTTATTTTGGGGTTAAAGTTAATCTCACCTTTATATCCATTATAACTATATCCCTCTAAGGCTAATAATAGACTCCAGCTACTCATACCTCTTGTATAATGATCTCCACATTCGATTTCATTCCATGGATTTCTAACCCTACCGTCATATCTATTAAAAACTCCTCTAACAATGTTCAATCCCTCATTAACATATCCCTCATATATTAATAGAGATGCAATTTCATATTCTATTCCAGTCCAAACCTCATCACAGTATAGTATCGGATTTTCAGGTCTACCTCCATGTGGCCAGCTACAATTAAGTAATCCAGCTTCACCGGAGATAGCGTATGCTCTTTGACTATGCATGTGATTAGATAAATCTTCTCTCCAATTATATTGATAAATAGATTTTACAGCCCTCTCGACATGTTTTTGAGGTAAAATATATCCTAGACCCAATATATGTGCCCACCATTGACCTAATAACTGATCCGATAGACATCCTTTGCCATATTGATGTCTATCAATACTCTTCTCATCATATATTTGAATATAGTACTCACCATTCCATAACAAATTATCAAGCTCTTTAAATCCATTTCTATATATTTCTCTACACTTCTCAGCATATTCTTTATCATTAACATATGAAGCCATTTTCTCCATGGCCTTTATTACAGCAAGATATAGTGAAGATACAAAGGAATTATATCCATATAGACTGCAGTCATATGTATTAGGCTGTTTTCCAGAAATCACTCCCTTCATCATCGGATCAAAATTTTCTATAACATAGTTTAACGCCTTCCTAATATTATCCCAATATTTTTCTATAAACTTTATATCACCAGTAATCAAAAACTCTCTATATGTTTTTAAAATAGTGCCTAGTTGTCCATCAATAGCCAATCCGCTTGCCCTAGGCATGTTTAATGGGATGACAAGTCTATGATGAATTAAACCATTGTCCATTAGCTGTACCGATAAATCTTTCATCCTCATATCTTTCTCCAATGACGGAAATAAGAAAGCCATCGTCTGTTCATAATTCCATACATGTGTACAATTCATTGGACAGCAACCTACATTTAATGCACATCCCTCAAATCCCGCAAATGTGCCATCTTCAAACCACATACATGTAGGACATCTAATCGTAGAAATCTGTGAACTAATTCTGTTTAAAACATAGTATGGTAGTGTTGTTGAGAAAAATGTTTCTCTAAAAAGTCTCGTATAGTATACAAGTCTATCAAAATTTTCTACAGCATATCTTATAACAGTATCCGCGTTCTTAAACCAATTATTATACATATTTCCTACACGATATCCCTTATATTTACCCCAATCGACAACCCTATTGGGAAAATGCCATGCCAATAGATATGCTATTTCACCCCACTCACCTGGCCTTATCTTCTTTTTGGACGCTAATATCCCTATCCAGGTAGATCCCTCATCGCTAGGTGTTGAATCATCTATATTATTTAGAATACCATCTTTAGAGAAATCGTTCCAGAAATATCTTAAATTATTTGTCTGTGAAATATAGCTTGCTTCATCGCCATATAATGCTATCGCCATCGAACCATAATTTATATTATTTTCATCGATATCTGCAGACATATATATTTCAGTAAACTTTTCTTCTTTAACTAACCTATTATAGTTTTTATTAAAGCATTTACAATGTATGTTATAAATAGGGCTGAAACCATCGTAGCCAACGGTGTTTTCAAGGCTAAATGCTATCGAAACATCGATATCTTCATTACTTTTATTATATATATGAAATATAAAAAATATGCATGGTATGGCCGAATCCCTTACATTTAAAGGTATGAAGGGTGAAAATGCCTCTAAAAATATATCTATAGGCATACCTTTATCCATATATTTTACATAGATTATCGGATATTCGCCTATAATTTCGACATCTTCTACTCCAGGTAAATATGTTGGAAAATCTAAAAATCTTTTTTTTAAAACTCTATAAAACTTTTCACCAGAGCTTTTCTCTATCCATATGTAGAAATAGGTATTTGGAATCAGTGCACGCTTATTTACTCTATTAAATATCTGCCATTCCACAAGACACCCATCACCATTAAGAGATATAGAACCGCATCCAATACCTCCTAGAGGAAAACCAATATTTTTTAAATACCTATTTTTATAAATAAATACATCATTCCTAAGCTTCATCTAAGCACCACACTTAAAAGTAAAGATATTAAACTAATATTTTTAATGAGATGATAAATATGAGTGAAAATGAAAAGGAAATTGTAAGAAAAGCTGGCAAAAAGCTTCTAAAGCTTATAGCATTAATAGTAATTTACATATTTTTAAATGCCTTTATCAATACATTTCTACCAAGCATATTGAGAGAAACAAGTATTGATTTTGAGAGAATATACATGAATTATCAATCATATATAAATGTAATAATAGCACTAGCTGTAGGCTATCTAATCATAAAATCTTTCACAAGCTTCATATATTGGAACTTAAGAATAAAGTATGATCATCCAACAGCGCAGGCCGTGAAAAATGTTTTTAAAATACTAGGTATTGGAGTACTTATATCAACCATAGCTGGAAGTATAAGTGGAGGCACAGCTGGTGTAGCTCTAGGAGGATTTATAGGCATGGTTATAGGATTTGCTACTCAAAAAATTTTAGGACAAGCTATTGCAGGCCTCTTTATACTAATTACAAGACCATTTAAGATCAGTGATTTAATTAATATTGGAGGTGATGAAGGTATAGTAGAGGATGTGTCAATAATGTTTACAATTATTAAAAAGAGCGACGGAACAACCGTTTTAATACCGAATAATACATTGATCGGTGGAAAAATATATATAAAAAGGAGAGCTGCAGAAACAAAATAAGCTTATCACCATTTAGTATATTTCCACATCACTATATCTCCATTAGAGAGTACATAATGGTCCGCCCCTACACTGCCCATCTCCCATTTATTCGACGTTGTATTCCAATAATACCATATCCATGAATATCCTCCACCGGCCACTTTCTTCTCACTTACCCCGTTTATAGAGGTAATATAGATTCCAAATGAATATACCTTATACTCAACTAGACAGATTTTTACCGTTGCCTGAAACAGAGTTGTATTCCTTGTTACAATAGTATTATTAAACCAAGTATAAGTACCATTCCCATAATCAATTAGCATATCCACGTATATTAGAGAGGCGTTCAGCTTTCTATTCTCCTCAACGATAGAATTATATTGCTTAACCAGTTCTTCATAATCCCTATATAACACATTGTATTGCCTACTTAATGATAAATACTGATTATAATAATATGCTAGACAAACTGTTGATATAATACTCCATATGAGAAATAATGTTATCAAGATTCTATAAATTCTTAAACCCATATCTATTCACCTTTATAAGACTATTTAACCTAGAAATTAAAATGCAGATAAGCATGCTTGACGAAAATTCTGTAATAGGACCAATTCCATATAAATATCCTCCATAAACTGGGAGAAAAAGACCTATAAACCCTATAAGAAAAGCTTTCCATAACGAGAAACCGATTAAACAATATAATATCGCTGATGTGAATATATCATATATAAAGATAGATAAAAATGATAATATAAATATGAGAAACCTATCATTTATCCACCTAAATAAACTCCACATAAATCCTATTATGCCCGCAATAAGTCCATCAACAATTGTCCATAGTCCAAAACCAAGATAAAAATCCGATAGAATAAATGAAAAGAAACCTACATTAAACCCAGCAAAGCCTCCATAAAAATATCCAGCAATAATAGCAAAAACTAAGGAAAAATTGATAATCTGCAACTCACCCAGAAGTACATGTTTGAATAATCTAAGTACTACACTTAGAGAAATAAACATAGCTGTAATAGTTATTTTGGATAACTTATAACGCTTGTTATAAAGTCCATTAGTCAATCTAATCATATTTATATAGGTTTAAAAACCTATATATAAGCATTTCTACAAATATTTTATAAAGAATACTACAATTATTATATTATAAAATTTATCTAATTTTAGTATATAGATTTTATATTTTATTTACAAAATTCATGTTATTATAATAAAGTTTTTAGTATTTTATTCGAGTATATTTATAAATTTTATTTATAATATTTTGCATTATTGTAAAAGAATTTATATTTATTTTCGTTAAAATTCTAAAAGTTAGAATAATATTGTGCTGATTTATTAAATGATTAAAAATATATAATAGATAGGATAAATAAGTATGGGTGAAACCATGGTAGAGTGGGTTGCATTTGATGTTAAAGCAAAGACCAAGGTAAAGTTATTAAATCCGAAGATAGTAAAGCTCAAAAATGGCAGGTGGGCTATAAAGGGAAAAAGTGAAAAAACAGGAATAACTCTGTATAGATTTCTAAGCAACGAAGAAGTAAAGAAATATGTTAAAAAATAATTTTATTTTTTTCTATATGTTTTGAATTTTATCCAAAATTTGCTTCACGAACTCTCAATTTTAGTATAAAGGTATTATTTTACATAATATGAAAACCTATTGAAAAATATTTATATCATATAGTAGTAGTATAAAGGGGGTTTATATGAAAGCTAGAGCTGTTTGGTTTGAAAAATATAGATCAGTTTTAGATAATGGTAGGGGTCACAGCGTTGTTGTTGATCTTCCTAAGAATCTTAATGGAGATGATACTGGTGCTACTGCGCTTGAATTAGCTGTTATGGCTCTGGTTGGATGTGTTTCAACAATATTTAGGTTAATGGCTAATAAGACCAGGACAGATGTGAAAAGTTTGGAAGTTATTGCAGATGCAGAGAAGGGGGAAAGTACTATTACAAGAGTTAAATTGATAATAAATGTTGTTAGTAGTGATGATGAGAAAAAAATTGAGCGTGTATGGAAATTAACTCATAAGAATTGTCCTGTAGGCATCTTATTCGAAAAGTCTGGAGCTAAAATAGACGTAGAACTGAATATAAGTAAGCCTTAGATCTACATTATTACTACTAAACTATTTTTAGTTTTTGAATTTCTTTACTTGAATATATAGTAATAGAGTTTTTGAATTATAGATAAATCTTTTTAACGAATTGTAGGCTAATTAGATATAAACTTAATATTAATATGATACATGATAATGATAAATTATTCGGTGTCTTTAAATGAATGAGTGGATCATACATATTTTACCTCAATCACACATTGATATTGCATGGCTTTGGCCATATTATCCTGAAACAATCTATGACTGTGTTAAACTAACGTTTATGAGAGCTATTGATAATCTTAAAATGAATGAAGAATATACTTTTGCACAAAGTCAAGTACCTTTATACGAGGCCGCTAAAAAATATTTTCCAGAAATATTTGATGAAATTTTAAAATATGTAAAGAATAAACGATGGGATATTGTTGGTGGCACTTATGTTGAATTTGAGGGAGCAGAACCTTGTGGAGAATCACTAGTTAGACAATGTCTTTTGGGACAAAAATATTATATTAAAAAATTTGGTGTAAAAGTTGAGGTAGGCTGGTTGCCCGATAGTTGGACTCTTCCATGGCAGCTTCCACAGATTTTTAGAAAAAGTGGAATAAAATATTTGTTGTTTTTTAGAGGAGCTAAAGGAGAGAACATATTTTGGTGGGAATCCCCTGATGGAACCCGTATTTTGGCATGTAAACCATTACGGGGTTCTTTTACTCATAGACCTTTTCCTGATTTGGAAGATATGGCATTTAGTATAAGTCAGAGATATGGAGTTAAAAATATTCCATTAATTATTGGTAGAGGTGATCATGGGGGAGGTCCAACCTATCAGGAGATACAGAATATTAGAGAGGTTAGGAATTATTTAAAGCCTAAAATAAAAGTTTGTTTTAGTACGCCTCATCGTTTCTTTGAAGCATTATTGAAAGAAGCTGATAAGATCCCAGTTTTAAAGGAGGAACTTGACTGGGAACTCGTAGGAGATCTAGTTAACTGTGCTAAATTAAAGGAGGAAAATAGTTTAAGTGAAATTCGACTTCTAGTAGCCGAGAAATTTTCCTCAATCGTAATGATCCTTAAAGGGACATCGTATCCTCAAACCGAATTAAATAGTGCGTGGGAAAATGTATTGTTTAATCAGTTTCATGATATAATAGGTGGAAGCATTGTTTCCTCTGCCCAAGAATTCTCTCATAAACTTTATAAAAAAGCTATTAAAATAGGTGGAGAAGTTTTAAATGCATCGTTAAAAGATATTTCCTCAATGATAGATACTAGTGATAGTGAGTTAAATATCATAGTATTTAATAGTTTATCCTGGAATAGGACTGATCTAGTTAATGTAGAGCTAGAGATTCCGGAAAAGTGGAATAGTATTGGACTTTTAGACCCTGAGGGAAGGGAAATATCTATTCAAATAATTAAGCGCTATAAGAAAGATGGAAAAAATTATTTTAAAATCATATTTATAGCGAAGGATGTTCCATCATTGGGATATAAGGTATATAGAGTATTCCCGGTTAGAAATGAAAGACAATATATAAATACTATTAAGATTACTGAAGAAGATATTGAAAATAATTTCTTTAAAATAAAGGTATCCGAGGAAACTGGTCATATAGAGAGTATATTTGATAAAGAAAATAACGTTGAAGTATTAGATAAGGGAGGAAATATTTTACAGTTAATTGAAGATCTTGGCGATTCAGAGGGTAGATTGGTTCTTGGAATAAATAGATCTAATAGATTTATAGGATATAGATGGAGTATAGATTCTAAAGAATATATAGAGATTTCTGAAAAAGGTCCGGTTAGAGCTATACTTACCATCAAAAGATTTTTCAGTAACTCCACTTATATTCAAAGAATAATTGTTTATTCAAATATAAGACGTATAGATTTCGATCTCACAGTGGATTGGAATGAAATACATAGAGCATTAAAAATATTATTTCCATTAAACATTGTTAATCCTATATTAACTGTCGGAATACAATATGGTAGTGCCAATAGAGTATTGAACGGTGAAGAACAACCTTTCCAAAAGTGGATTGATATATCTGAACGGGATGGATCTTACGGTACAGCTATCCTAAGTGACACTAAATATAGTTATAGTGCAAAAAATAATGTAATAGGCTTAACTTTACTAAGAAGTCCTACGAGACCAGCCTATAATACAGATAGGGGAATACATAATATTAGATATTCCATATATCCCCATAGAGGTGGTTGGAAGGAAAGCAATGTTGTACAGAAAAGTTATGAATTTAAATATCCTTTAATAGCATATGTAGAGGGAAGACATAAAGGATTATTGCCTAAAAACTATTCATTCATTAATATATGGCCTAAAAATGCTATAATTGAATGTATTAAGAAGGCAGAGGATGATAAAGATCTAATAATAAGAATCTATGAATGTAATGGGGTGAAAACTAGGGTTCAAATTACATTAAATATTAATAAAACGATAAAAAATGCATATAAAACCAATCTTCTTGAAAATGAAGTTTTAGAAAAAATAGAAATTGATGAAAATAAGTTAAACTTCCTTCTAAATCCTTATGAAATAGCAACTATAAAGGTAAAATTATGCTAAAATGATAGATATGAATATTTTTATATTATATCCCAATGAATTTTGAATGCAGTCTTACCGTTAAATGTATTTTTACACCCCATTTATAGGTGAATATCATCTCCAATACAAGCATCGGTAAAATTCAGCTAAAGAATTATTAAACGATCTCATTACTTCTATAATATTTATTTTCATGTGAGTTAATTATAATATATTGAGTGATGTACATGAATGAGAAGATTGTTAGATGTCCTAAGTGTGGATATGAGTTTAGTCCATCCTATTCTAGAGCTGTTGCTTGTTATAATTGTAGTTTATCGGTCTTAGGTGACTGTGGATATCTTAAATGTCCTAGATGTGGATACGAATTTCCATATAAACAAAATCTCTATTCAATTAAAAAGAATGCTGAAAAATATGGTATTAAAAGACTTTAATGGGAATTATAGTGGAGATTAGACTAGCATCTTTAGATGATGTTAAAGATATCGTAGAAACCCATTGCTCGGATGTCGATAAGTGGTATAAATGGGTTAACGGTAGGAAAATCGAGGATATATATGAGAATCTTAGTGTTAAAGATAAGTGGAGTCAAGGAGGTCCATGGATGAGTATAGAGACATGTTCAATCCACTTAAACTACTTACTTATAAATGGTCAGTATCCATTAGTAGCCCTGATTAACGATAAAGTGGTCGGCGAACTAGAATTATATATCGGGTTTGAAAGAGAATTAAAGATAGCTCATATAGATATTTTATGGATACATAAAAAATATAGGAGGAAAGGTATAGGTAAAAGTTTGGTTTATAAGGCAATTGAAATAGCTAGAGAAAATAACTGTGATAAAATTATGGTTTGGCCGGAGAAAAGTGCAGTAGGATTCTACAAAAAATGTGGTTTAAATAGAGAAGATGAAATAATAAGTGTAAATATTCTTTTAGATGAAGAAGATATAAGAAGTGACAAAATATGTAAGATTAGCAAGTTTCCCGATAAATATGATTTAATTAAAGATAAGTTTTTAATTTCCCCTAAAACCACTTCATCCTATACTATTTGGCTTAAAAGTAGATGGAAGTATATTGTGGAGGAAGATAGGATTAAAGAAATTGAGGGGTATATTCCTGAATTAAATGCCGCTTATATCATAGAAAGCATGTGGATTAATAAGAAGAGAGGTAAGCTAATATTATGGTTAAATGATGAAAAAAATATTTCAAGCACAATGAAATACATATTCTCAGTTGCATGGAAAAATGGATTTAGAAAATTAAATCTATATATTGACAAAGATTTATATAAAAAATACATAAAAAGTTATATCTATAAATTTTTAGGTAAAGAAATAGTTTTATCATTAAATATTAAGTGATTAAATCATTATTTAGATGAGCATATTTTTATCTTAAGATTTGTCCGAGACCTGTACATAATATCTATATTGCATTTATACAATATAGATCTAACTCACAGTCCCTAACAATTATTGGATGGTTTCAACAATAGATAAAGAAATAAATATTTGAATCTAATAGTATTTTATGCCGGTAGCTTAGTGGAAGAGCATCGCCTTCGCAAGGCGAAGGTCGCGGGTTCAAATCCCGCCCGGTCCATTTTTATATTTATTAATATTTTCAATGATAGGAATGCATGGTTTTATTGAGAGGAGCAATATATTTGCTAAAAACTTTTTATCAATGCGAAATTGATGATAAACATACAGTTTTCCATAAACTCTTTTAACTATATAAGAATAAAAATGTTATCTTCATTATAGTTAAAAATGTCCTTATAATCATGTTTAAATTACTCTAATTTTTCGATAAAAATTTAGGAATTCTAGCGAGATAAGGGGTAAGTTATGATTAATTTCTTTTTCAAAAAGTAGGAATTCTCGATAGGGATAAGTTTTATTTTTATCTCATCAATATTTAGATCTTTTGCCCCCTATAAGCGAGATATGAAATATTGGATTTGAGCTACCAATGGTTTTTAAATATGATGAATATGATCCAGAGGACAGTGACCACTATAATCCATGTGTAATAAAATATCCATATGCAAAAGACATATATTTTATGTTTCCAAGGCCTAAAAGCAAGCCCCTCCAATAAATCTTAAGTTGACAACGCCAATTATATTTTGATTTTTAAAGATTAAGTAATAATGGAGAAAAAATTTACTATGTTAAAAGATTAATGATAATTAAGTCTAAGTAGGATTAATACTTATAGGATAAAAATAATGGTATCCTAATTATACTCCTCCTCTAATGCCGCTAAATATTATTTTAAAATTAGACTCTATTATTCTTTTATTAAAAAATAAGCATTATTTTATTGTTCTGATTTATATAGATATATAACTAATAGAGAATAAATATCATTTAGAGATAGAATGTAATTTGGGAAGCATATGTCTAATTTTAATGTCTATAGGGATTTAATGGATGTTAACTGTGCTTCAAGAAAAATTAGATCTACTAGAAAGATACTTTTATATGGTAAGTGTGTTAGAGATGAGTATCCAGAAATATTTAATAGTTTTTCTAGTAATAGAACTGTATTGGCAGTATGTCCTGAAAAGACTCATTTTAACATGATTTGCCTAAAATTGGCGTCGATTCTTGCAAGAGTTAGATTAGAAGAGCTGATTGTATTGACCGTAGATGGTTCTCCCCACTGTATACAGCTGCATCATATTGTTGAAGAAGCTAGAAAGATTACTGGAGTAAAGAATGTATTGTTTAAACATTATGTGGTGGAGAATGGTAGGGCTATAGAGATTAATGATAAGGAGATAAAGATTGCACGCTATTTATCTAAAATTAAAAGGCTTTTAGAGGCTCATGAATGATGTTTAGCCTAAGATATGATCCAAATATTTATTCAATAAATATTGATGAAGATATTATTGTTGTCTCAGATATACATCTTGGCTCAGATAAGAGTTTAGGCTTAAACCATATACTTAGATATGGAGTTGAGAAAAATATTAAATATATTGTTATTGCTGGAGACCTATTTGAAAATAGACATTATAGGCATAGTTATGATGATTTAATAAAACTTTACAGAAATGTCTTATATAGACTAGGGCTAAAATTTTTTAAAAAAATATTTATAATATTGAGTAGATATTCACATGACCCTGTAATTGATTACGATAAAATTCAATTTAAGATAGATGGTAAAGATATTTTACTTAAATATGGGTTGTTAAAACTTGTTTTAGATAACTTAAATATCTATATTACTCATGGAGATATTATTTGTCCCAACGGATTTATAGCAAACCTAGTTAATCGGTCATTTAAAATTTTTTTAAAGAAAAAATTTTTTCTTGAGAGAAAATTGAAGGAGAGGCTTAGGATAGATGATTGGCTTATAATGGGTCATACACATATTGCTGGCATAGATTATAATTTAAAGATCGCTAATACTGGTTCGTGGAAAAATTATTTAAACAGATATGCAAGCAAATCATTAATACATATATCTTCAAATAAGATAAAACTATGTTACCTAGATGCCAAATCAAAGAGAAGAAAATAAAATTTTGCCATTATGGAAATGATTGTTAAAAATATTTTATTCACAAACTTTTTTAAAAGTTTGTGAATAGATTTGATACGAATCTCAAATATTTGAAAAATAATTGTATCACAGGGAGAAGAAGTGGAGGAGAAATTTAATAAACTTAAAATAATTAAAACATTAGGTAGATTTTGTAGTTAAAGAAGGATTAAGGGTTAAACAACTTATTCAAGTAACATTTCAAAAGGATGATGAGAAAGGTTTAAATATTCAGTTAGTGAATAATTCAGTTAGTGAATAAAATGATTTTCATAAATAGAGAGAAGGAAATGGAGTTTCTCAAAGAAGCTAAAGAACTGTCAAAGAAAAAACTTTTTACACTAGCTATATGGGGACCGAGGAGAATTGGAAAGACGAGACTATTATTGGAGTTCATGGATACGAGAGATCTTTATCTGTTCGTTAATAAAAATAAAACATCTAGGTCACTCTTAGAAGAGTTCCAGAATACCTTAAAAGAAAAGAATATGCTCAGCGAGCTAGAAGAATTAAAGAATTGGGAAACTTTTTTCAAGGTGATTTTTGAAAGGTTCAAAGGCACTATAGTCTTCGATGAATTTCAGAATTTTATGTATGTTGAACCAAGTGTATTTGGAATTCTGCAGAAATTCATAGATATGTATGAGCACACATCTGGCTTATTAATAATCTTCTGTGGTTCTTTGATAGGATTGATGAAGAAAACTTTTTCAAAAAAAGAACCTCTCTATGGTAGGATAAAAAGAAAACTGAGAATAAAGCCACTCGACTTTCAAAACGTTTGTAAAATGTGCAAACATCTCAACATAGATTTTGAGAATTGCGTAAAGCTCTATGCAATCTTTGGCGGATATCCAAAGTATTATGTTTCAATAGAAGATGAAGGTTTAGAAGGAAAGAGTTTTGATGAAATCATGGAAAGATTCTTCTTTAGAGAGAATGCAGTACTAGAAGATGAAGTGCAAACAATTCTTTCATTAGAATTCGGAAAACGTAGAGGAGTCTACTATGACATCTTATCAGCAATAGCCAATGGATGTAGGAGGATAGGAGAGATTGCTTCCTACATGAGGAAAAAACAAACAAGTATTACAAGACACCTCAGAGAGTTGGTCAAGGAATTTGAATATATAGAATATGAAACTCAAGCCGTAGGAAATAAAAGGTTGCTAAAAATCTCACACCCACTCATAAATTTTTGGATGAAATTCTTCCACAAGAATTTGTCACTCTACATTAAGCGAGATGAAGAGTTCCTAAGAAAGGTAAAGAGATCTATAAATGACTATATAGGAAAGAGATTTGAGATAATATGCCGTGAACTACTTCCAACACTCCTACCCATTACTTTTACTAGAATAGGTAAGCAGTGGGGAAAAATACCAAGCGCTCCAGTAGGAAAAAATGTCTATGAAATAGACATAGTTGCTTTGAATGAAAATACAAAGGAAATATTGTTTGCAGAATGCAAGTGGAAAAGCAGGGTAAACGCTAAAAAAGTTGTTAAAGAGCTAGCTGAAAAGGCAAGGTATGTGGAATGGTTTAATGAACAACGTAAGGAGAGCTATGCTGTTTTTGCAAAGAGTTTTAGCAAGCGCATAGATAAATTTGAGGGTAAGAGGGTATATTGTTTTGATTTGAAAGATTTGGAAAGAATGTTAAAGAGGAAATATTAGAAATCGAATCCTACAGATCTGTTATACAACCTTTTTATGCCTATATAATTTGTTTTTCGATGATTTTTGTTTTAGTATGCATTTTATTTATTCTAATAGTGAGGTTATTTGAATAATTTTGACTATTGGATATGAAAATTTAGAATAATAATTTATGGAGAAAACTATAACTACATATTTATGTGGAGACGGCTACATAAGATATATCTCTTAAGATATATAGGATTCTGAAAGTTATTTCTTTCGAATTTAGTAGTTTGGAGGATATAGAACAGAGTTTCTGGAAAATTTATAAGTAATATTATGCATAGCTTATAAATTTTAGTGGGATAAATTTTATTTGAGATAAATGGTAAAGTAATGTATTTAAAAGATGGGGGAGGAGATGTATAAAATTTTTCTTTCGGAAAAATTTAAGAAGAAAAGTATTAGGGAATTGTTTAGGATTATAGATATTTTCCAGTCATATAATGCTGATTGGCAAACATATTTTATCGATGTTGATGTAGATATTGGTAGTGCTGAAAGATTAACGTCTATTCCTACAAATTGTGGTGCTCTACTTTTCAGAGAATTCTATTTCTCTGAAGAGAGGCTTATGAAGGTTATTGGGAGAAGAGGTTTTGATAAAAAATATATTGAGAAATTTATTGGGGATGGATTAAAGCTGGAGAGAATTTTAAGTAGAAGGGAAGTTGAGAGAATCATATATGGTCATCCAGAAATAATTGATTTAGCGAATATTGAGATATATTTTCCCTTAACTAGTAAAGGGAACTTAAAATTTTTGGAGAAAGATTTGGGGAAATTAAAATTTGTTATCGAGGTTATAGAGACATCTTATAGCTATATTAATCCTAAAGCTGTGGAGAAAATTTTAGAGGAATCATATTTTTTAGGAGAGTATTTGGAAAAGCTTTGGAAGAAATATGTAAATGAAAGTATTATTGTAGAGAAAGGCTATATATTGCTTGCTAAAGGAATAGTAGATGCCTGCACTAGTTTAACTCAGCTTGAAACATATATAGATAGATTTATAAAAAATGTTAATCATAGAAATATTTCAATGATGTTTAATAGAATATTTTAGAATATAATTGGTTTTAGACCGTTAAGGTCAATTACAATTTTATATTCATCTATTTTTACTGGAGTTTTTTCTTCAAAATTTTTGCATATTAAGATATAATAGTTTTGAGTTGAAGTTAATCCAGTTTTAACTGATTTCTTCTCAAGATTCATTAGAATTCCTTCAGCCTCATTAAAAGAAATATTTCTCCATTTAACTTCTATGAAACCCGTCATTTTTCCAGGCTTTCTAATTATACAGTCTATCTCTATATCTTTATGCCACCATCTTCCTATTTCAACTGGTTTTACTGGAATTAGTTTAGCTTTAAACATTAATGGAATTATTTCTATAACTAGTTTCTCAAAAATTTTTGATAAATATGTATTAAATGTATCAACTATTTCTTCGATAGCCTCGTCAATTAATCCTGATTCCAGCATAGACCTATATTTATAAATATAGCTAAACCAGAACCTAAAATAATTATCTTTAAAATCTAAAAATACGGGTCTTCTACAACCTAGAGGTCTAATTCTTTCAACAATATCTAGTTCTTCAAGTAAAGCAATGTATTTCACTATACTTCTAGCATCTATGAATGATTCTCTGGCAATAGCGCTCAGCCCCTTTACCCCCTCAGCTATAGATAAAAGTATATTAAAATATGTTTTTGGCTCCCTTACCTCCTGTCTAAGAAAGTTTATCGCCTCATCATATAGATATTCATTGGGTACAATAATTCTATATAAATTTTCTTCGATATTTTTCTGAGGATCAAGTTTTAGTAAATAGGCTGGAGTACCCCCAACAATACCATAAACTTTCACTAAATCCTCTATACTATATTCTGGGAAAAAACTATGTATATCTCTAAATTTTAGAGGACTGAGTTTTATAGAAACAGCTCTTCGGCCGAAAATTGGACTCCTGTATCCTAAAAGTTTTTTCTGAAAAAATGAGACAGATGATCCACATAGAACTAGTAGAAGATTTCTGTTTATTAAAACATTATCTATACTTCTCTGAAGTCTGGATAAGAAGCTTGGATCCGCTTCAGCTAGATACTGGAATTCATCAATAATTATTAAAAGCTTTTCATCACTAGCTTCGCTAATCCACTCTATAACTTCAATAACATCCCCTGAAACAGGCATATTTAGAGTTTTTTTAATAATTTTTGAAAATTCTTCACACATCCTTTCATAAGATCCTTCAATAGCTGTATAGTATATACATTTCTTATTAGAAGAAAACTCCATTAAAAGTCTAGTTTTACCAACCCTTCTACGTCCATACATTAACACTAAAGCAAAACCCTTCTCATTCCATATTTTGTTTAATAGAGTTAACTCATATACTCTGTTCGCGAAAATTTTTCGTCTCAAAAGACGACACCATTAAATACTCATATTTATATACGACATATATAAATATAAACTTTTAGGATAGAACTCAATTTTAATAATTCAATAATTAAAACATTTTGGATGGTCTCTCGAAAATGGATTTCATCTCTAGATATAATGCATATATGCTTATTTTAGGATATAAGATAGATCTATATATTAGTTTTTTCTGTTCATCTATGTCTCCATATTTTGTAATTAGCTCTTCGCCCTCACTTTCCTTCAATTTCAAAAAAAGTTTATCAATTGACTTATCACTTAAACGATAAATAATTTTTCTAAGTAGCTTCATCATCATAAAATTTTTACCATATCTTTTCCGCCACCTATATTCGAATTCTCTAAACATTTTCTCTGAAAAATCATTTTCTTTAACTCCCTTTAAAACCACTTCTCCTGCAATCTCAGATATTTTTCCTCCGATTACCACTCCACCGCCAGTCGTAGGCTTAGTAAATCCCCCAGCATCCCCTATTAATAGAAAATGATTACCATATGTTTTTTTAAGAGGACCATTCACAACCACTATTCCTCCAAGTATTTTATCTATCTTTGCATGAGAAAGCTTTTTTGATGCTATAGGATGGTGCTTAACCATTTTCTCTAAAAATTTTCTCGGTGAAAAATTTCTATAGACTGCTAATCCAACTCTAGCCTTATTTTCATCTTTAGGAGCAATCCATCCAAAAAAGCCGGGAGCCCATTTCTCTCCAAAAAATATTTCCACAAAATCTTCATCAATATCTCTTACATTACTCATCTCAAATTGAATCGCTGGAAGAATATTTCTATATCCGGGTGGTTTTAATCCAAGCTTCCTAACAATATTATATCTAGCTCCCTCATCATCAACCAATATCTTCGAATAATATATATCTCTATTAGTTTTAATTTTCCATAAACCTTTTTCTCTAAATATTTCTCTAACGCTCTCCTTAAATCTAATATTAACCTCATCAGCAATATTTTGATAAATTATTTTATCAAATGTTGGTCTATTAATTAAATATGCTTGCCACTCCTTTCTCCATACATATAGCTTTGTCTCACAATTTGGAGGATATATTATTGCACCCCTAAACCGGTTCTCAACAGATTTACCTGAACCATCTATTCTGAGAGAATTTATACCCCTAATACTTACAATACCCGTACAATGATTCGGTACTCCTATCTCACTGTGCTCTTCAAACATAATTATATTTAATCCATTGCCTAAAAGTTTTTTTACAAATATTAATCCAGAAGGTCCTGCACCCACTACAGCTATATCGAATATCATTCTAATCAAGCATTTCTAAACTATTTTTAATATTATTAATAATATCATTTACCTTTACACCGATTGATTGTAAACTCCATATTGCTGCTCCAATAGATGGAGGAAAAAGTGGTTCTATAAGCTTAAACTTTAGCTCATATCTATTTAAAACTTTTCTAAGACTTCCTATAACTACCTCTCCAGCCCTAAAAACTCCTCCGATCATCGCTACAGATATATCTTCATCAAGCATGTCTAGTCTTTTAGCAACAGTATAGATTAACTCTCCGACCTTCTCCATTTCTTCATAGATTATATTAATTGCAATACTATCGCCCTCTTTTGCAGCATCGGTTACACAGGGTGCAAGTGATGCAACCTTCTCCACAATCCTCTCAGCACCATATATCTTTATAATAATATCCTCATAATCATCTATACCGAGTTTATCAAATATCCTCCTAGTAATTTTAGTAGAGGCCCCTCTACCATCGTATTCCCTCAAAACTGCCATTAATCCTCTTCTACCTAATGTAAATGCGCTTCCCTCATCTCCCAAGAGATACCCCCATCCACCAACTCTAACATATTTTTTATCTCTATTTATTCCCGCGGCCACCGATCCGGTTCCGGCAATTACAATTATACCTGGTTTCCCGGCATGAGCGCCTATTAAAGCTATAATAGAATCATGTTTAAAATCAAGTCTATTTGCTAAATCAAAGTTTTGGAAAGATCTTTCAATATATTTAAAATCTCTTTTTGTATCGAGCCCAGCCAACCCTATAGTTAAATAATCTATCTTCCTCTCTCCAATATTTTTAAGTGATTCAATAATACTCTTTCTAATTGCTTTGATAGTATTATTTATACCTACAACATGATAATTTGATGGGCCAGCTAAACCTCTACCTAATATATTTCCTTGAATATCCATTAGAACGCATTCGGTTTTTGTTGCTCCTCCATCAATTCCTCCAACTATTTTCATCCAATCTCCCATAGAAACTTATTTAATCTATCTTTAATAGATATTTATTGATAAATATTAATTGTGGTGTAATTATTGGAGAATATTAGAGAAGCATATAGGAAACAGAGATATCATTTTGTAGGTAAATTTGCTGTTGTAAAGCCATGTATATGGGTTAAAAAGGCATTAAATAGTAATGGTAGAATATATTGCTATAAGGAAAAATTCTATGGTATTCCTACACATAGATGTTTGCAAATGTCTCCGACAATATTTTGTAATGAAGAATGTATTTTCTGCTGGAGAGCACATTTAAGGGAACTTGGATCAAAGATCGAGATTACAGGGAAATTTGAAAGTGATAATCCAGAATTAATAGTTGAAAATTCATTGAGGGAATGGAGAGCAATACTATCCGGCTATAAAACCAATCCCAACGTCTCTAAAGAAATTTTAGAGGAAGCTATGAGACCCATACATGCAGCCATCAGTTTAGTTGGTGAGCCAACCTTATATCCATATCTTGGAGAATTAATAGAATCGTTCTATAAACACGGCTTTAAAACAGTTTTTGTTGTTACAAATGGTACTAGACCGGATATATTAGAAAAACTTGACCCTCTTCCATCCCAATTATATGTATCTGTAGTAGGCCCCAATAAAAATATATTTAATAGAACAGCCATGCCGTTAATTTTGGATGCTTGGGACAGATTAATGAAAACATTAAGTCTTTTAAATACACTTAGTATCCCAACAGTTATGAGAATTACATTGGTAAAGGGTTTGAATATGACAGATATAGATGGATATGCAAAGCTTATAAAAATGGCTCAACCAACATATGTTGAACCTAAAGCTGCCATGGATATAGGATGGTTTAGAAAACGTTTACCTAGAAGTGCCATGCCTAGCTCTGAAGATATTAGAAAATTTGCTAAAAAGCTTGCAGAAAAAACTGGATATAAAATTATCGACGAATCCTATCCATCAAGAATAGTATTATTATCGAAACTCGATAAGCCTATAAAACTTATAAAATGGTCTGAAGCAAGTAAAGTTGCGCCCCCGCCTACATAAAGTCATATATTAGAATAATGTCTATATTGGATAGAATTACAGTTGGTTAATCTACATATAGACAAAGGATTAAAGGAGAACTAGCTTAAAGGAAAACGTCTCTCTCCAGCTATTTTTTCCAGAAAATTTTGATTAATATTGGCAATATATTTGTTAACATCTATTACAATTACATCAACCATATCAACATAAACTATATATACATAATTTATTTTCGCATTCAAAATTCTATCAATCTCTATCGACGGTTTCCTATAATATTTGTCTAACACCTCCTTCAATTTTAATGCTTCATCAATACTTCTCATATTTCTGGGTCTTATAAATATGTTTGGAATATAAAGTATATGGTATGGAGGTGTAGCTAAAGCAAACTCGTCACAATATCGACTGTACCTAACAATTTTACTAATCTCTCTAGAATATCTATACATTACTGGGTCTACAGCATTTGTGGGAGGTACAAATCCAGTCTCGACTTCAACTATTAAACTTCTATTATCCTTGACAGCATATATATCACATATGAGAGAATCTTCCAAAAAATATTCTACCTCAACCCAATATCCATTTTTAAGCAAGAAATATGAAATAACAAACTCCATTACCGAATGATTACTTTTAATCAGTCCCCTCTCCCACATTTTTATAAGTCTATCCTTAATCCTATATAGTTCTTCCATTATATTAATAGATAAATTGTCTTTGTTTATCTTGGATAAAATTATATCTATGTCCTTTGAAAATGGGTTCATGCTATATCTTATATATAATCAAATTTATTTATTGAACCTTAATACTTCGAAGATATTATTAAGGAATATTTTAAGATGATTCCCAAAACATATTTAAAAACTTATATTATTCCCTCGATTACATAGATCTATAGTGTTCTAGAATTAGCTTAAGCTAAACATAATTATAATGTTATTGTGATTATAATAGAGTTGATAGATATGTATATTCAAGTATTTACAACTATAGATAGTAAAGTGAGAGCTGAGACTCTTGCCAAAACTTTATTAGAAAAAAGAATCGCTGGCTGTATTCAAATAATAGGACCTATCACTAGTATATATTGGTGGAATAATAAAATTGAAAGGGAGAAAGAGTGGATACTTCTCATTAAAAGTAGGGAAAAAAATTATAAGGAAATTGAAAGAACTATAAAGGAAATTCATCCCTATCAGATTCCGGAGATAATAGCTGTCCCAATAATATCTGGTAGTAGGAATTATTTAAATTGGCTCGATAAAATATTAGTGAAAAATACTAAATAATATCAATCAGGTTAACAAGGATGAGATATGACGTTAGAAGATAAATACTGGTTTAATAAGGTGAAATATAGAGTTCTTGAGGGTAAGGATGGTATAAGATACGCCTACAATTGTATGGCAGACCTATATGATTCATCAAAATATTTATATTGGACTAGAAAAATCGAGACTGGAGAGGAGAAAATTATAGATAAATGGATTAAGAAAATAGATGGAATATGCTTAGATATTGGTTGTGGAACTGGAAGATATGCATTGAAAATAGCTGAGAAGAATATTGAAGTCGTAGCTTTAGATATTAGTAAAAATATGTTAAAAAAGATGCTAGAAAAGGCTGAAGAGAGAAATATCAGTAACAAAATTTATTCAATTATAGCTGACGGAGAAATGCTTCCCCTTAGAGATAAGTCTTTTAGATCAATTATCTGTACATTAACCTTTAATCATTTTATGAACCCAGATAATACTGCCAAAGAATTCTCTAGGGTATTAAAGAAAAACTCTATATGCATTATAAGTTCCCTTAACAGTTATACTCTTAAATATTTTCAGAATAAATATGGATTTGGAGATAGAGTTCCTTTCAGAACAGAGAAGATGTTTCCAGTATTAATATATGAAAAAGGATACTCTGTAGACGAATTTAAAAAGATCTTTTTAAAATATGGTTTTAAAGTAAAAGATCTTAAAGGGACATGTTACTGGCATTTACTTCCAGCCGGATTATTTATATATTATCCACAGATTCTAGAATTATTCTTCAATCTATTTAAAAATCTACTTAGATATGCTGAAGCACATGTAATGTTATTATATTATTAAAATATATTATTTATTATTTTGGATATTATTAAAATATTTAGATGGTGGTTTTTTGATTGAAGATCTTTTGAGGAAAATATTAGATCATTCGATTGAAAAATATTTGAAACCATTTATAGGTAGGGAATTAAGAGAAAATGAAATTACTGTACATGAGTTTATAGGATGTAAGAGGAAAATGCTATTGCTTAGAAACTTACCTGAGCTAGAATACTCTATATCTATAAATCCACGAATAGTCTTAGGTGAGCTAATACATCTAGGTATTTTAAAGATACTGGGTAAAAGGGATGAGAAAATAGTTTATAAGGATATTATTCTCAATAATAAAAGATATCGGTTTATCGGAATGATAGATGCAATTATTAATAATAGTATTATAGACTTTAAGTTTACACTTCTTCCATCAGAAAACCTTCCATCAGAAAAACATGTTCTACAAGTAAAGATGTATATGTGGCTTACAGGATTAGAAGAAGGATATCTATTATATTTTACTCCAAATGAAATATTAGAATACAAAATTGATGAAAAGTTAAGCGATGAAGACATTAAAAGACTTTATGAACACTGGGATTCTCCTAGGTATAGCTGGGAATGTGATTATTGTTCAGTTAAAAGATATTGTGAATTAAAATATTTAAGAAAGGGGGAAGAAGTTAGTGAAGAAACTTCTCAAGAGTCTTCCACGACTTCCTAACAATAGGTGGAAAGTCTTCATGATCTTTGAGCCAATTCTTTATAAAATTTATTGTTCTATTATCCGAGGGGTATCCTGAGCCTATTTCACCATATTTTTTCTTATACTCATCTATAATATCGTCTCTAATAACTTTGGCTATTATCGATGCAGCTGAAACTATTCTATATTTTTTGTCTGCATTAATCTCACAGATAATTTTAATATCCCTATCTCCAATATATTTTCTAATTCTCCTCTTAAATTTCATGGAATCTTTATCTGGTGAATCAATATATATTTCTCTAACGCTTTCTGGTAATTTTAGAATTATTTCTGAAACCTTCTTAGCCTCCAATTCATTTAACCCATCTATATTTATCCTATTTACAGCTAAATCGATTTCCCTAACACCTATCTTTACAATATAGATACTGGTAGCAAGTCTCGTAACTATATTAAATAACCTTTTCCTCCTATTTTTACTCAAAATTTTAGAATCTCTAACACCTACTTTATCTAAATATTTAATTAATTCATTATCCATTACAATACATGCTAAAACCATAGGCCCGATTAAAGGCCCTCGTCCAGCCTCATCAATACCAGCAATTATCATAACCTTCAACAAGCCTAATACATATATTATTCACTAATATATCTTTTCCCTATACGTCACTAGCCAGTATTCCAAAAGACTTATAAGAATATTATTGATAAATAATGTGAGGAAAAAGATAATCAGTTTAATAGCCTTTTCTTTATAAATATTTTGATAGTTTTCTAGCTCTGTTTTACATGGGATGAGTAATAATCTCTAATCTCTCTATAATTCATTAAATATCACAAATACTTTATTCATAACCTCTTAAATCTATCCGATATTCTTTATGAAAGATTTGGAGACAATTCCAATTAATTACTGGAGACATCCATATCTCCAGCTATTTAGCCAATAATTAATAAAATTTCTCCATTTAAGGGCGAATCGCTTAAAATATAAAGTTATTAAATTAGACTATAGTTCTATTATACTATTTTACTATACACCTAATTACTTAGCTAATTCAGATATTTTGAGAAATCTCCCACCTATTATACCGATACCCGCATCATAGTATACTGTAAAAATTATCTCATTTCTAATTAAAATTGCTTCGGGATAGCTGGCGTCGCCTCCGCTCCCAGTATATATGATTTTAGGAATAGCATTTCTAAAATCTCTATTTGGATCTCCTATCATGGCTTCCACATATCTAGTTACATATCCACCTGTATAATCACAGTTGCCATATACTAATAGAGTTTTTTCGCTATCTAATACCAACATGTGGGGTGCATGAGCATTTACAGGAAGCGTTTTCGGTTTCTCAAAACTTTCTCCGCCATCATATGAATGAGCTATACATGCATTTTCCCATGGAGCATCTGTCCTCATAACAGCAACAATATGTTCTTTTCCGAGATACGCTAAGGCCGTCTCATTAAATCCTATAGCTCTTCCCTCCTTTTCTTCTCCTATAATACATTTTTCCTTCCAAGTTTTACCTCCATCATCGCTCATCAATAATAATGAAATATAAGGATTTTCTAGCCTAAAGATATCGTCAGGGCTTCTTTTCTCTAAACCCTTCTCTACTTTGGCCAGATATCGCATATATTCCCATTTATCAATACCTTTATGTCTCCGATTTAAATAGCGTGGCCGATAGACAGGTAGGAGAAGCCTTCCATCCGGAAGTTCTAAGACATTTTCTGAGGTAACATAAGGGTTATCGGAAACTTTGAAAGGTTTAGTCCATGTATATCCATTATCATAGCTCATGGAAATATATATGTGAGCACCTACAGGTTCTATCACATCGAATGTAAGTATAAGAGTTCCATCTGAAAGCTGTGTAACATGCGGATCTCTATCATCATATAATGTATCAATAATTACTTCAGGAGAAGACCACGAGTTTCCATAATCATTACTCCTAACACACATTATTTTACCAGGTGTATGAGAACCATGTGTAAGGGCAGCTCTATAAACTACTAAAATTTCACCATTATGAAGCCTAACAATAGAAGGAAAGAAAACATTTTCATTATAAGTACGGCCAGCAACAATAACATCACTATGAACCTCATGTTCAGCCAATTCTGAAATCGAATCAGAACTTCTACCCTTAATAACGGGTCTTTCAAGTTGACTCTTCTTCCAGCGCCAAACATTAACCTTTTTCATAAAATGACATAGAAAACAATAGATTAATAAATTTATAGTACTCCAACTATTTTAATTGAGGTTCGCCTTCTCCTAAAATTTAGCGGTATAAATTAATATAAGCAAACCCTTCCTAAAACATTTTGGACGGTCTCCATTTACTGGAAAAAGTTTTAAGGCATTTATTATAGAAAACTATTAGTGTTAAAGTGTACTTATGGTGTGTCTATGAAAGAGTTAAAAGTTGGAGTTATAGGTGCTGGAGGAAGATTTATTCATTCACATCTTCCAGCCTATGTTAAGATTCCGGAAGCTAGATTAGTAGCGATAGCCGATCCTTCAGATATAGCTTTAAAGAGAGTTATGAGGGAAATTAAAAATGTTTTTCCAAGAGAAATTGAAAAATTGAGGAGCGATGGTTTTGATAATATGGCTGAAAGATTAAGGAATATAATGACATCTATTAAGATTTATAAAGATTATCGTGAAATGTTGGAGAAAGAAGATTTAGATTTAGTAGATATTTGTACACCTCATAAATTTCATAAGCCTATAGCTATTAATTCACTTAAGTCTGGAGCCAATGTTATGGTTGAGAAACCTATGAGTAGAACTTATATAGAAGCTTTAGAGATAGTTGAAACCGTTAAGGAAACTGGAAAAATGTTCCAGGTCAATGAAGATTATGTTTTCGCTGGAGGATTTTATCAGTTTCATAAACTGGTTGAAGCAAATATAATAGGAGAGCCTGGATACCTAATAGTTCCTTGCTCTCATAGTGGACCGGAGGAAAAGGAATGGTTCTGGTCTCCTGAGATTGGTGGCGGAGGATCATTATTAGATCTAGGTTCACATGCAATAAATGTTGCATGGTTTCTAATAGGTTTTGATAAAAAACCAGTTCTTGTAAAGGCTGAGAAATTTACAGGTATTACTATAAAAAGTAGATTTCGATATATTGCAGGAACGTTTAGGAAAATAAATGTTGAGGATGATGCCCATGTTTTGATAAAATTTGAGAATGAAAGAAATGGTTCATGGACGACTGCACTAATTGAGGCTTCCTGGAGTGGTTGTGAATATGAGTGTACAATGATGTTTGGCTCGAAGGGTATTTTAAAGGTAAAAGGTGCTGGAGAAAAAGCTATAATTGATCACATAGATTATCTCGGTTCTAGGAAAACTATAGAGGTTTCACAGAAACTAATTTTTGAAAATACAGCTATATGTGAAATTTCAAATATGTGCAAGTGTATAATTAATGGAAGAAAATCATTTCTAAATGAAAAAATTGGGGCTGAAGTTATGGCTATCATAGATTCTGCATATTACTCTGAAATAAATGGTAGAAAGGCGGTCACCCTAGATGAATTTAAACAATTTGCAGTGAAATTAATCGAAAAATATGGAGAAAAAGCTTCAGATGAATTTATAAAAATGAAAGTAAATCATTTTGCATCTTCTAAATAATCTTATTCTTTGCTGATCGATTTCAACAGTTAGAAAGGTATTCATTTAGCAGGGAATGTAATACTGATATCTATTGAAAAGAAAATAAATCTTAATTATTTTTCAATTATATCATATAGTATGGGACCTTCAGCATCCTTTGGTATAGGAATATTAGATAGATAGCATAATGTTGGAGCAACACTTGAAAGTGATATCGATATAGGTCTTTTATATCCCTTCTTAACTTTCGGCCCCTTTACTATAAAGACTGTTTCAATTGTACCGATTCTAGTTCTTACCGATGGTAGAAATGCGCCATGTGTACCAGTTACTAACCCCCATATTGGATGTCTCGATATAGTGGCTTTATTAATTTTAGAATACATTGGTACATTATAGCAAAATATTATGTCTGGATCTCTATCACCCCCCATTCCCAAAATCTTAGCATCCTCCTTTCTACAAACTAATGAGAATACTGGTTCTCCCGTTATTGGATTTTTTAGATTTAGTAGTATATTTATAATCTCATCTCTCATTTTTTCATATTCCTCACCAGGTTTAACTATACCGTTAGGATCTCTCCCTCTCAAATTTATCCATACGCCTTCCGCTACAAATATTGCTTTAGTTTTAGACCAATTTATAGATCCGTCTGGATTTCTATATAAATATCCTTCCTTCTCTAATATCTCATTACCTACATGATATACTATGTTAGCTACATGTCCATGATCTCCTACAACGGAGATTATTGTATTTCCATCATCGACAGTCTCCAGAATTTCTGCTATCATTCTATCACATATCCCATAGAATCTAGCATATAACCTCCATCCTTCATCTTTCCTATTCGAATCAAATAAAGGATGAGTGGGATCTATTAAATGAAGTGTAAAGTGTTCGAAGAAGTCGGGGCCATGCCATTTCATTATAAAAAGTCTCCAATCATATTTCTTAAGAAGATATTTAGCAACCCTAGTATACCAGTTAGCTTGATATTCTTGCTCCTCAATAAACGTCTCAGTGTCAGATGCTCCGCTTACAACTATTGCTTGTTCTGTCGGTCTATGAAGATAAGGGCCAAATATATCAATTAATTCTCTAGCTAACTCGGAGGGATAAGCCCAACCTTCCTCAGGGTAAATTTCTGAAAAATATATATGTATCTTCCTTCCATCAGGAGATAATTCTATCACCTTATATCTAAAATAAGCATATGTTTTCTTACCATGAAGTTTAAAACAATATTTTATCCAATTACTCCATTCACCTCTCTTTGCCTCACCGAGTTTCTTCATATAATTTTTTTCAGAAAAAAGAAGAACTTTACTATATTTCCCATCTTCTTTTTCAATTAATCCATAAAAAATTATAGTTTCCTCCCTTGTCTTAAGCGGTATTTCTATTTCTAATAAATCTCTTCTTTCTGGTAAATTTCTCCAGTTAATAGCATTCCTAATTTCAATTATCGTTAAATATTTCTTCAAATATTCCGGAAGTTCTTCGACTTTCTTTACATTTGTATAGGCATGAGCATTTGCTATGCAAAAACGACTATTAGGACCCGGATATCCATCTTCCCCGATATGAATTACATTCTTAATATTTATCGGATAGGATTGAGGATAATCAATAATAATACTCAGTTTTCCGAGTTTATCAACTACCTGCCATATTTGCTCAGCTCTACAATACTCTGATGAAAAACCAAATACAGTTTTATCAAGTGAAGTTCCAGGAATATGTATCACATATTTACATCCATGTTTTGACGAAGGTGTACCAGTCGCTATTGTTGCCCAATTACAACCTGTCTCAGTCGGCCAGTAAGGCAATGCTCTTGAATATGATCCTTCCTCCATCAATTTCTTAAATGTTGGTAATCTATTCATCTCAACAAGTTTTTCAATAATAGTTGGTATTAAAGAATCTATACCTATTATAACTAATTTTCTTTCCATGCCTACCACATTATTTTAAATAATGTTAAATAAGATATATAGCAATTATTATTGTTTAAAATAAGTTTAATAATTTTAGATGATGAGGAGCAATCTATCCTAAAACTATAACGATTAGCATGAGAAATGAATTTATATATTTAGCCATTCTATATTAAAATTATGATTTATAAGGATAGATTAGGAAAAGTCATGCTTAAACGTTTTAAAAAACCTATACTTTTACCAAATAAGAAAAATTGGTGGGAGAGTAAAGCTGTCTTCAATCCAGGAGCAGTCTATGAAGATGGAACATTTTATCTTCTTTATCGAGCGGTTGGAGAATATGAGAACTATATTTCTAGATTCGGTCTTGCAGTAAGCGAAGATGGATTTAACTTTACTAGAGTTAGTGATGAACCAGTATTTGTGGGAAAGGAATGGTATGATAGAGGTGGATGTGAAGATGCTAGAATAGTTAAGATCGGAGAAAAATTCTATATAACTTATGCTTCATTACCTAGATCCCCTGCTGAAGTAGGTCCTATAAAAGAAATACTCCAAAAATTAAAGAATGATATATATTATCCTAGGCTACATGTTCCCTCTTATACTGCCTTGCTAACTTCATATGATCTTAGAAAATTTGATAGACATGGAGTTGTAACTCCTACAGATATAGATGATAGAGATGGTATATTGTTTCCAGAAAAAATAGATGACGAATATATCCTACTGCATAGACCTACTGAATGGGTGGGAGAGAAATATGATACAGATAAGCCTAGCATCTGGATCAGATTTTCGAAGGACTTAAAGATATGGTATAATGATAGAGTATTGCTTAAACCTAAGTTTAAATGGGAAATAAGGAAGATAGGAGGAGGACCTCCACCCTTAAAAAT